>Ga0209751_10000661_pt1 | contig 36811 bp, 41 predicted proteins | sample RifCSP13_1_FD_184019 | JGI IMG/M metagenome (GOLD analysis project Ga0209751, IMG submission 184019) | Soil microbial communities from Rifle, Colorado - Rifle CSP2_sed 13_1 (SPAdes) (version 2) | ecosystem: Environmental > Terrestrial > Deep subsurface > Rock core/Sediment | place: Rifle...
ATCAGCGTGGGCACGCCTACCCGTCTTAGGGGACTACGGTTGCAAAGACTTAATCGCATCCCTGGTCGCACGACTACCGCATTACTGCGATATAGCAGACTCTGCAAAAGCAAGCTGTAGTATAGCAGAAAAGAGAGAAAACGAGAACACGAACAGAAACTTTAGCCAAAAGAGGAGCGGCGTTTCCTCCCCATCATGAATGATGGGGTCTCCATGCCGTCAAAGCGATGAGCGATCGTTCGATAACAGCTGAGTTTCAAGAAAACTATAGGTATGCCCACGACTATTGGGCTCCTTTTATTCAAGATGCCAAAGTCTACACCTTAGCAGCGTCCGGATATACATGGTCTGATACTGAGAGACGGGAACTTATTAAGGAAGGTCGCGAGCCGATCGAGCTCAATATCATGCGACGTCCCTTGCAGTTTTTTTCCGGGTATCTGCGCGATAATATCAATTCCGTAATCTATGCCCCTGTCGAGGGATCTGACCAAAAGACAGCCGACCAACTAACAAAGATTGGTTACTATGTATGGGACAAAGGCAGTGGCTATCCAGAGTTTCTAGACGCCTGTGATGAATCTTTCAAGAGCGGAATCTCCCTGTGCGGTATTCGCATGGACTATTCAAAAGACTTCGTTAATGGTGATATTAAATTCTTTAAGCGTACATATAACAGCTTTTATTTAGATCCGACTTTTGAGCATCTTGACCTCGTCGACTGCGCATACTCGATTACTCGCGATCTAATCAGTAGAGACTACGCGAAGCAGCTTCTTCCTGACGTTGATCCGTCTGAGATCGACGCAATTGCAGTCGGTTTCCGTGATGACAAGTTCCTTAGCTATCATCCAAATTTCACCACCTTCTCTCGTAATCGCAATCTCCTCGCATACGATCAATACTATCGTCGCACGACACGTGAGCGTCAGTTTCTCGTCGATGTAGACACTGGATTCTATCGAGATATCACGGATCTTCCGTCTGACGAAAAGAAGCGTCTCAAAGTTGGAATGAAGCGTCTTCGTGATGATCGAAGCGACTCTGAAGTTATGGGACTAGACATGGCACAGATGCCAAATGTCGAAGTTCGTACAGTCTCTCGTCCCTACGTTGAAATGCATGTGATGCTCAACGGGCAGCATGTTTTCACTGGCGAAGACACTACCGGAATTGTAGAGACGTACCCGTTTGTTCCGTGCATCTGCTATATGGAACCATCGATCTGGATGCCTTCGCAGCGCATCCAAGGAATGGCATCCTGCCAATGGAGCGCTCAACGGCAATTCAATAAGCGGCACATGAAGATCATAGATATGATGGATAGCACTATATCTACAGGCTACAAATACCTGATCGGCAGTGTTCCCGACCCCACAGATATGCAGCAATCGGGGCAAAATCGTCTTATTGGCATAGATGCAGATCCCGAGAAGGCTCCTCAGGGCCTGGAGTCTGTGCAGCAGTTGCAGGGCGGGGGGGCTAATCCGGCTCTCATAGAATATCAGAAAGTATTAGACGACTTAACATTAACGCTTGGGAATGTTACCCAAGCGTCGTTAGGTATGGATGAGAAGCGAAACACTTTACTATCGGGTCGTCTCGCGCAAGTTCAAATCGCTCAAAATCTGATGAGCAATCGCAAGGTCTTCGACAACATTGATCAGTCGCAGCAGATCCTTGGGAGCTTAGTTTTAACATGCATCCAAAACCATTATCCTCGTGGTAAAGTAAATAGAATTTTGAATGAAGAGCCGACAGAGCAGTTCTATGAGCAGCAGTTCGAGCAATACGATGCTGTTATCAAAGAGGGTGTACGTTCTAAGTCGCAGAAAGATGCTTACTACTACGAGCTGGTCAATCTCAAGCGCGATGGCATTGTCGACGTTCCGCAATCTGAGATCATCCGAGCATTGCAGATGTCTGGTATGTCCGACCTGCAAGCTGCGATTGAAGAGCAAGAGAAGAAAGTCGCTGAACAACAGAAGAAGATCGACGAGCAAGAGCGCATGGCGATGGAGCTTGCAAATGCTCAGAAAGAACAGATGACATCTTTGGCTCAAGAGCGTCGTGCTCGCGTAATTGCCGACGTTGGTCTCGCAGCTGAACGCGCTAGTGAGGCACAAGAGAATATGGCTCAGGCCGCTCTTGCTAGAGCGAAGACGATCACAGAGATCGCATCGATGGAAGATGAGAGGATCTTGCGAGTACTCGAATTTGTAAATTCTCTAGAGCAGCAAGAAATAATGTCTCGTGAGAAAGTCTCTGCTCAGATTGAGTCGACAAGCGATCAAATCAACTCCGAGACGCAGGGTAGCTCTGAAAACCAGACGCTTCAGGCGGCTCAACAACAAATCAATCAAGAGGTTTTAAATGCCCTATAACGGAAAAGGCAATGGTGGTTCGATGACGTCGGTCAAAGGCCTATGCTCGTACTCGAAGAATCCTGTTAAAGCTGCTCGTGAAGTCGCACCTATGTGCGGTCCTGGCGGCAATGCTGATCAGCAGAAAGCTAATAAGCTTCTGAAGAAAGCACAGGCGCAACAAGACAGTCTTCGCGGTAAGGCTGGAATGTAATGCTAGCAACGTGTCCGCATTCAGGGTTGATTCTTCCTCGCGATTTTATCGACGAGAAAGAGGCTCTGAAGAAGCTGGTAGATAAATATGTCGAAGAGGTCGTGAACGCTTGCAAGCATCTTGATAGAACATATTACGTAGTGTTCCACGGGAAGTTTGATCAAGCGGGTTCTGGCGAGTTCCACATATCAAGACCAGTCGTGACACATAAGCTACCACCATTCATGACGAATCAAATTGTTTTTGTCGTGAATAACAAAAAAGAAATTTGCGAACTTCTTTGGGTAGTTCCAGCTAGAGGCGCAGATAAGAAACTGAAAGTGGATTTCAATACCAAGGGAGCAGCTTACCTTCAAGCTAAGGGAGCGCTCCCAAGAGTCACTAACTAAACTAGTGCAGCCTCGTGGCGGCAAGCCATGTACAACGGGAGAAAATATGGACGAGGACACCGAACCTCAGGAAGTGATGGACGAAGTGCAGGAATCTCCTGAAATCGAGCAAAGCGCGGATGCGCCCGTCGAGCAGGAGAAAATGGTACCGCTATCGGCTCTTCAAAAGGAACGAGCTAAGAGGCATTCCGAGCGAGAGGCTAGACAAAGAGCAGAAGTTGAGAATCAATATCTTAAGGAGCAGCGCATAAAGCCTGAACCAAAAGAAGAAGATGAGTCTCAATACGAAGCTCCGACAAAAGCAGAAGTGAAGAACGACATTAGTCGTTCTGAAGCAGCGATAGTGAGAAAAGTCCAAGAATCTCTCTGGATTTCGCAGAATCCAGAAAAGTCACAGTACATTGAAGATAACTTAGAAACTTTTTTAAAACAGAGACCTAACCTTAGAAACGCAATCGGTGAAGCTCAAAATCGATATGAAGAGGCTTATCTATTGATGAACGCATTGACACCTAAGCAGCGTCAAGAGTTAAAGCCAAAAGTAGAGAAGAAACCAGTAGCTGGTTCTCCTGGTGGAATCCCTAAGGCCGCAGCTCTTAACGATGCGGTCGATGTGATGTCAATGTCGGACGATGAGTATCGTACGTGGAGAACCGATCGCAAGAAGAGGCGGTAGCTTAATTGGGGGGTCTAAATGGCCACTGGAATTACCGATACATCAGCCTACGGCTCGATGTCGGATCGATGGGCTCACAGAGCGCTACTACAGCGTTCTAAGCCTAGGAATGTGCACAATCTTTTTGGGCGAGCTTTTAGTTTACCTACGAAGAGTACTAGTACGATGGCTTTCCGTCGTCAAGAGAACTTAAATTCCGATCCGGTTGTCTTGAGCGAAGATGCCGATCCATCACCTGAACAAGTAACAAAGTTTGATATTAACGTTCAGGTTCAGGAGTTTGGGAAGGTTGTTCTTCTTAGCCGCAAGGTCTTGCTGGTTGTTGAAGACGATACCGCTTCAGAAACCGCTGATAACCTTAGCCAGTGCATGCATACCATGCTAGACAAGGTGACTCGTGACGTTTGGGATGCTTCGGTAGCGCAGATTTCTTGCCTTAACGGCTCGAATGGAAACGCTGTAACTGAACTTTCTCAGGCTGACGTCGATAGGGCGATTCAGTATCTTGATGATAATGATACTGAGAAGATGACTCCTGTCATTGATGGCGCTTCGCGCTTTGGTACGGGTCCTGTAGAATCGGCTTTTTGGGTAGTGGCTCACGTTAACCTGAAACCAGACATTCGCGCTCTGAATGCATTCGTTCCGACTTCGCAGTATGGCGCGCAAGACGCTGTTCTCCAGTCTGAATTCGGCGCTACCGAGGAAGCGCGCTGGGTCACTTCGACACTCGTCAAGTATTCCAGCGCGTCTCCTCCAGTTTATAACAACACATTCGTTGGAGCTAATGCCTATGGGTATATCAGTATCGACGAGGTTGCTACCGAAATGATCATGAAGCCACTTGGTTTCAATGATTATTTGAATCGATTCCAGTCGATGGGCTTCACTGCGTATTTCAACGCAGCGATCCTTGATGACTCGCATATCGTCACCCTTCTATCCACTAAAGCATAAGGAGATAAAATGGCCGACCTATTTCTAGGGCAATCTATGTCTGAGGCGTTCCAGTTTATTTCTGCTGGTACTGCTCACACATTCACTTTCAATTTCCAACCCGATAAGGTTGTTTTCAATAACCTAACTCATTGGACTTCAACGGCTGGCAAGCTGCCGATCAGTGTATGGTTCCGTGGTCAAACGACTGCTGCCCATGCATATCAACAGAAAGTTATTGATTCGGCAGCTGCTGCGTCTTTCAACTTTGTTGATCTAGCAACTAATGGTTACACTGTAGCCGATACTACTGGTGGAGTGACGGCATTCCGTGCTCTCATTGCTGGTGTAACCGCTGCTGATCCGGTTGTTGTTACAACAACTGCAGCACATGGCTTCCAGACTAACCAAATCGTTCGAATCACGGACCTTGGCTCGGACATGCCAACCGCTCGTGGGATGGATCAGTTGAACAACAATCGCTATCAGATCGTTGTTTTGACCTCGACAACCTTCAGTCTGAAGGATCCTGTTAGCGGTGAGCCTGTTGATGGAACTGGTTATACTGCATGGGTGTCTGGTGGTCGAGTTGTTCTTGAGACACGAATTTTGTCGTTGAACAACCCGCAAGTATCCCCTTACGAGAGCACACCATACGTTCCTAACGAATATTCCTACGATCCAGTTACTTATAAGTTAACTGTTGGAACATCAGTTATGGGTGCAGATTCAGACGTGTTCTTGATTGAATCATATAAGTGGGGAAAAATTACCGATCTTGGTGATCTAGTAACCTAACGAAAAACTGCATGCGCGATTTTACAATCGCGCATGCGATATTATAAAATTTAATGTGGAGTATTAAATGGGAAGACCCGCAAAAACGGAAATAATGGATAAGGCTATCTCCGAAGAAAAGCAATCCATTGACGAGATGCCATTAGAGAGTATTCGAGATTATCGTCTGTATAACGAAGAAGCCGCACGTCTAAATAAAAAGTTAAAACTATGTAGATATCCCTATAAGCAGTGCCCCATTGAGCTCCATCCGACGACTAGAGTTGTTTTTGGTCGTGTGGATCAGCCAGGAAATCCTTTGAAGGTGTATGTTTCTAATAATTTCATTCACTTTGACCAAACACTAGTTCCTGGTCAGACATACGATCTTCCACAGTGCATTATTTCTTATCTATCAGAGAAGGGCACTCCTGTCTGGAAGTGGTTTGAGGGGAAGGACGGAGCAAAAGAAACTGGAATTTCCCATAAGGATCCGAGGTTTACTTTAAGAACAATTTACGCGGATTAAAATAAAGATGACAAGGTATGTATCGGACGTTCTCCGAATTATAAGGTTGGCGATAAACCGCAGGAACGAAAACGATTCAGACTCTAGCGATACTACACTATTGCAGTATCTCAACGATTTTACATCATTGACGATGACGGACGACCTTCACGTATTCGAGCAATTTGGCGCTTTATCTTTTGACATTGACGGAACGACAGACGGCGTTTATACCTTTCCAAGCAATGAGACGTCTATATTATTTTCAAATCTATCATCAGAGATTTTGATTTCTCTTGCTGCTCCGGTTGGGAGTTCTGTCTCTTGGAATCCGGTAGATCTATATCAAGATCCGGGAGTTTTCCATGGGTTTTGGGGTATCAACAATGAAGATCTTTTGACACCTGGATTTCCTACTGAGGTTTTGTACTACGGAAACCAGCTAGTCTTTAGAACGATTCCAAACGATACATATACCGTCAAAATATACGGGTACAAGATCAATCCAGAGTTTAGTTCCACGGGGAACGAGGCTATACCCCATGACTATTGGCTTAGATACTTGGCTTACGGTTCAGCGGTAAATTACGCGATGGACTATAGATTCGACCAGGAGAATATAGGACAAATACAGCGTGGTTTCAACAGAGAGCGTCGCTTGCTGTTGACAAGGACGCATAACCAGATAAAGCAACAAAGATCAGCACCGCGATTCTAAAGGAGAATGTAAATGCCCTGGAATTCGACTTGGCCAATAGGCAGCAGTTCTGTGCGTGCCAATAAGACGCCTGGCGTCCAAAACACAGCGTACATAGAAACTACGCTGAATAACGATCATTACTGGAATATTGGCACAAACGAAGACGGTCGCCATAAGTTTGTCAATATGCCTAAGCAAGCAGTAGATGCTACGATTTCAACAGGCATGGATGGAAATATCTATCTGCGAGAAAAGACTGCCGCTGAATCTCCAACAAACCAGGACATTCAACCATATTTTCGAAATGCGTCGCAGGTCATGCAGATGCTTGGCATTCGGGCGTGTGGTGTTTTCACTGTTGTAGGCGGTGTGGTGACTATCCAATATAAACATAATATTTCAACTATAGTAAGAGATTCTGCAGGGGTTTTTACAGCAACATTCGCAGCAGCGACTCCAACTAATAATTATCTTGTTCTTGGTGATTGCGTTCGGAATACAGCCACGGCTAACGATGTTGGGGTATTTACTATGTCGGCGGCCTCTACGCTTACGAACGTCAAGAGCACGGCGCTTTTTAAATTTAGAACTTTTACTTATGCTGGATCGCCAGCGGCTATTGATCCTATTCAATGTTGGTTTGTGGTCTTCGGCGGCTGATCAAAAACTTTAGCGGGAGGCCGCGCTTCCTCTCTGTCCTAAAGGACAAAGTACTCGCGCGCGCAATGTGATGGATATCTTCGAGATAACAGGCTATAGGACAGGTGTAGCTAAGGATGGTGTAAACTATCTAGAACCAGCCGACTCATTTCAAAGCATTCGGAATGGCTATATCTATCGTCAAGTCCTGCAATCTCGTCAGGGATTCACTCAGTTTTCATCGGGTCGTCTTGCTGACGGAACCAGGGTAATGGGAATCTTTGAGCATACTCTTCCCGACAGCTCAAAGCAGCTCCTGGTAATATCGAAAGAATTTTTATACAAGTTCAACGAAGGAACAAACACCTTCGACCAAGTCCCCATGGCTGGAGCAGCTCCAGGAGGCGGGTTTGCGATAGCAACCGACGAAGACTATGTTTCAGGTACCACTTATCCTTTTGGGGATGGAAGTCAACGGTTTGTATTCACTGGAAAGGGAATGTCAGACATTTACATGTATGACGGAACGAATGTCCTTAGCTTCACAAATTTAGTAGATAATCCAGACTACCAAGCTCCTTCCGGCGGTGCGCTTACCAATGCTTGGTATGTGATCTATTTTGGTGAACGTCTGAACCTTTTCCAGCCTTTGATCGGTGGATTAGATAATCCTCAGGCCGTTCTTTACTCTGCTATTAGGAGTGTTTCAGGCAATGGAGACAAGTTCAACACTGTTGGTGCTGGCCTTTTGCCTGCTGACACTCAGGAATATTTGAACGGCGCTTCCATTCTTGGGAATTACATAATTGGTAATTTTTCTCGTAGTAACTGGGTACTTGAAAAAACACGAGATCCATTCAATCCGTATATTTGGCGTAAAGTGCCAGGAGTAATTGGAACTGATGCGCCGTTCTCATTCGCTAGCTGGAACAACGAAATTCGTTCGGTTGGAAAAACTGGAATTATTGCAACGGACTCAAGGGAGTCTTTGCGAGTCGACAATAAGATCCCTTACTTTTCTACCGATGACATTCTACCATCAGAATTTAATCTTACATACGGTGGATTTGACCGTCTGAATGGCCAGTTTCTTTGGTCGTACAAGGAGGCAGGTACTGAAGGTTCCACCCAAGATACTGTCTTAGTGAATAATTACGAGGAAGGGAGTTGGTCAGTTTACGACGCCAGGTTTACGGTATTTGGTCAAACCGATGGGGGATTGGCTCTTACTTGGGAAGATATTGATGAGACAAAGAATCCTTCGTGGGCACAATGGGATACCACAGAGGAAATTTGGAACTCTATTGGTGTAACGCAAGGCACTCAGAAAACTCTTGCTGGCGACGACTCGGGATTCATATATCAACTAAATCAAGATTATGACGACTACTTCTCCAACATCACAGCGATAACTAATGCGGGTTCTGCTGTTTTGACTACTAGCGATCAGGCGTTTGCTATAGGTGATCGTGTTGTCATTGCTAATGTCGAAGGCATGACAGAGATAAATAATTTTGATCCATCGAATCTTGAAGCGGATTTAGAGCCATATACTATAACTGCGGCATCCTTGAATTCGATAACGGTTAATGCCAATTCTACCGATTGGAGCGCCTATACTACAGGCGGCTCTATCTCGAAGCTTATTTTATTTGAAGCGACGATGAATCCTTTCAATCCTTATCGAGACAAGGGGAGAAAGGTTTTCGTTAGCCATCTAGAGTTTCTTTTGAATACAAATAGTGGATTCGTCTATCTGGATATGTATGCTGACGAAGAGGAATCGCCATTTAAGAGCGGCGTCTTACTTCAACCTGGTTCTTCGACGAAAGAACGAAAGTGGATAACGGCGATAGTGAACCAAGAATCGGATTTTCTTACATTTAAGATTCGTCAGGAGAGTCCTGCGACACAGGCGGTAATAACTAGTATTAGAATCCATTGCAGAGCAGGAGGCATGACGAGTGGTTAAGATTTCAGAGAATTACGATATTGGCAATCGAGATAATGTCACACCAGAGCGCTTGCTTGAGATGCTGGAGGACATGTATAGAGACTTGGCTATTGCTATCAATCGCAAGCCCGATGTCTATGTTAGAACCACTGACGGATCCACTACGGACATTTTATTGAGCGACGGTGATTTGACGATCAACTCGTCATCTAATAAAGTTGAGATATTAACGAAACACAGTTCACCGACCGCTGTCTTTTGGAAGACGCTGTCGTAGAATCAAAAACTTTAACAGGAGGCCGCGCTTCCTCTCTGTCCTAGGGGATTGGCTCTTACTTGGGATGATATTGGTCAACTACTCCCGGCTAAAGCCGAAAGCTTGTAACTAAGAAGGCAACTTATGCACGAAGCGAGAATACCAACCCGTTACCTTAGCTCTAATTCAGGGTCTTTGCTCTGTTCCCTGGAGCCATTCCGTATGCTGACATCAGCGTGGGCACGCCTACCCGTCTTAGGGGACTACGGTTGCAAAGACTTAATCGCATCCCTGGTCGCACGACTACCGCATTACTGCGATATAGCAGACTCTGCAAAAGCAAGCTGTAGTATAGCACAAGTTAGGGAAAACAAGAACACGATCAAAAACTTTAGCCAAAAGAGGAGCGGCACTTCCTCCCCATCATGAATGATGAGGTCTCCGTGCCGTCAAAGTGAGGAAAATGGACCCAATGACAATGTATCTACTTGCCTCGATAGCTGGGCCTGTAGCTTCTGGACTTCTCAATAAGAGTAAGCCTAAAGAGTCTCCAATTCAGAAGCAGCAAAGGAAATCTGTGGACGAGATTCTTGCGGGGACTAAGGGAAGCGGTCCATATGCTAACCTGTTTGCTTCGGACATTGATGCATTTCAAAAATCATATGTTGATCCAACGATAGACATGTTCAGCAACCAAATCTCTCCCCAGATTCAACAAAGCTACATAGCATCTGGCCAGCAACGCGGAACTGGCATGGAAGATGCATTGACTCGGGCCGGTATTGATATGCAAAAATTGCTTAGTCAGCAATATGGTCAGTTTCAAGAAAGCGCAATGGATCGTCAGATGAGGGCACTTGGCCTTGCTCAGGGTGCTGGTCCTGGAGTAGCTCCAGGTGACACATCTTCTGAAAGAATGGGTCAGGCTGCATCTGGATATCTAGCAAGTCCTGGATATAGTGATCTTCTTGAAAGGATTTTTGGACAATCTTCTAGTGGTCTAAGTGTTGATAATAATCAGTCCGGAAACAGAAGAGGATACACATAGCACAAGTTAGGGAAAACAAGAACAAGAACACGAACACGAACAGAAACTTTAACCAAAAGGGGAGCGGCACTTCCTCCCCATCGTGAATGATGGGGTCTCCGTGCCGTCAAAGCGATGAACCCGAGAGATCCATTCCAGACAACATTTGCTGCGGCAGTAAATGCGTCGCAGGGCTATCGCAAACAAATGGATATTTCTGCGATTGATCAGATCCTAGGATCGGCTCTTCGCAGTGAAAATCCGATCAATACCGAAACCGCGATGACAGAGATTTTGAAGCGGGTTTCTCCAGAGCGGCGCGACCAAGCTTTTGCTATCTTAGAGAATAGAAATAAGAAGATTTCCGAACAACAACGGCAAAAATCCTCAAAAGAGGCTTATGAAAAAGCTGGCTTGGATCCTTCTATAGCGGATCTTGACCCAAAGATTCAAAAGTCAATCATTGATCTAAAAAATAAAAGTGCTGAAAACGATATAAGTAAAAAAGATTCTGCAATATTGGCCAGATATGCAGCTGGTGAGGAAGTCCCAGTAGAAGAATTGTCTTCTTTATCTCCTACCAGCTTGCGATCAATAATAGCTCAAAAGAAGCCGGTATTTGAATCAACGGGAGAAAAAATTGAGGCTGAAAGGGTATCACAGCTAGCCACTGAAATTGAATCCGAATATAAAGCCGCACAATCTGAAGATCAACGACTTGGCAGAATGGAAGAGTTGTCAAAAGAGGGTAACTTATCAACCCCTTTGATGGTGAAAACAATGGGTGTAATTGGTCTTCCTATTGGAATTTTGGGAAACCCAGATACAGAAGAATTTACAAAGCTTGAAGCGGATTACCTTAGAGATGTTTCTAAGGTGTTTCCTGGTGGAAGAGTTACAAATTACGAAGTTCAGGCTTATCTAAAGTCAATTCCATCCTTGGTTAACTCTGAAAAAGGTAGGGCCGCGATCGTCAGGAATAGGAGGTTGCAAAACAAGGCACGTAAACTTCGTTATGATGCATACAAGGAAGTTTTGTCTGAAAATAAAGGAATAAAACCAAGAAATATGGGTTTTTTGATAAACGAAAAAATAGGAACCGAGCTACAGAAAATAGAAGAAGAGTTCCAGTCCGGAATCAACGACAGCCTTGAGAAGTTCCAGCAAACGATTAAACTTAAAGATTCTAAAGGGAAGATTTACAATATACCACCAAATAAGATTGAAGAAGCCCTTAAAGATGGGTTTTCCTTCCAGTAAAAAAAGGCGTCTAAGGTCAGAAACTTTAACCAAAAGAGGAGCGGCGTTTCCTCCCCATCATGAATGATGGGGTCTCCGTGCCGTCAAAGCGATGAAAACCGATTGGTCAAAATATGTTGCTCCTGAAGAGGATCAAAATTCCAACGCGAGTAAACAGGTTGTTTTGAATCCAGAGGTAGTAAAAACAGACTGGTCAAAATATGCTGCTCCTGAAGAAAGTGGTTTTTTAAACGAATCAGTAAGACACGTAGCGCGAACGGCATCAAGGATCGGAGAGACTCTTGTTGGTATGCCTGGTGATGTAATTAACATGGTAGAGTGGTTGGGAAGTAAGCTTCCAAAAGGGCCTAAGTTTTTAGAAAGAGAACCTAACTTCATCGAAAAGGCAGGTAAAACTTTTTTAAAAAGTTTTCCCACAAGCTCCGACATCAAAAAGAAGTCTAGTGAATTGACGAATGGGTTTACCGATCCCCAAAGTGCTGCCGAAGAGTTTGGCGACAGCATTGTAGAACTTTCATCCTCGCTTTTAGTGGGGAAAGATCCATCTAAGATAAAGAATCTTTTATCTGCTGCTGCAAAAGCCTCTGGGGCAAAGGGTGCTAGCAAGGTGTCTGAAAAATTGGGTGCTGGGGAAGGCGGTCAGTTTGCTTCTGAGATTGGAACATTATGGCTGATGGGTCTGAAGAATCAGAAAATGGCTGATAGATTCGTGGGTGATAAATTCAAAAAAGCTAAAGCGTTAATACCAGAAAAAGCAATGGTTAACACAAGTAATCTTACATCTAGATTGGAAAGTTTAGAGAACGAACTTTCTAAAGGAATCTCAACGCCCTCAAAGAATGAAATAAAGAGTGCTATTTCTGAGCTAAAGTCAAAAGTTTCTGGTGGATCGTATCCAGCTCAAGATCTTGTGGAGTCATATCATAATATAAACGAAAGGATGAATTCAAAAGGCCTGTTTGGAGATCTAGATAAGACTGAAAAGAAAAATTTGCAGTTCAGGTACGGAAAACTTAAAGATGTTATATCAAAAGAAATTAATGAATATGGAAAAAGAAACCCAAAGTTTTTAAAAGAATGGAGGGAGGCTAATGAGGGGTATGCCACTATCCAGGACAGCAAGAAATTTACAAGGTTTTTAGAGAGTCATATTGGGAAACTCCCAAGGAGAATAGCTGAAGGAATTGTCATAGAAGCATTTCTTGGTCATCCCCAACTTGCAGCAGGTACAGCAGCTTCTTTTGTAGGCATTAAGACAGGTGAGGTACTTTATAGGGTTGCAAAAAGTCCTACTCTAAGAAGCCATTATATAAATGTTGTTAAGTCAGCCGGCGAGGAAAATTTACCAGCGATGATAAGATCTTTATCTAAATTAGAGGCAGGCCTTTAGAAATCTTTCGGGGATTAGTAGTATTCGCTACAATCTGACTCTTCACATTTTGTCTCCCAAGCGCACGCTAAAATATATAAAACAATACCAATAACAATTAGCATTTTCCGATTTCCTTTGATTTTTTAAGTTCGTTAATCTTTTCCTGAACAGCGATCGCGATAAATTTTCCGATCGTAGTGTTCGTCAATACGCACATAATTTTTAACTCAGTGAGTAATTTCTCTGGAATGCGGATAGAAGTATGACGGTAGTTTGGCATTCCTGTAAAGTACTACAATTTGTTGATTAAATCCACTGAAGCCTACTAAATAATGTAGATTTTCATATATTTGTGGGAGGTGCAACAATCTTACAAGGAGTACTATGCCTAAATTTGCAAATCCCACATCGTATGTAGGCAAACAAGCCAACACAAGCTCAACAGGCCAAGCTCGATTTGCTACTACCGCCGAAGCCGCTCTAGGAACTTCTGAGATCCTGACGATTTCTCCAGCGACTCTTGATTCCGCCATTGATACTTTGTTCCCAGATGCTTCGACTACCGTAAAGGGTAAAATTGAGATTGCAACGGATGCAGAAGCGATAACCGGAACATCTACCACATTGGCAATGACTCCTCATACCGTTGGCCTTATCGCCGTCGCTGGCGCCCCTCTTGCCAGCGAGACGCTTGCTGGTATCGCAGAACTGGCTACACAAGCCGAAACCAATACTGGTACTGATGATGCTAGAATAGTCACCCCTTTAAAGTTGACGGGACTGCTTGCCGTTCCTCCAGCTATTGGCGGTACCACGCCTGCGGCGGGTTCCTTCACAACTCTTGGCGCTAGCGGATTGGCTTCGCTAGATGCATCTGCGACTATCTTGACGGCTGGAACAGCACTCAATCTTGCCTCTGATGCCGACACCGCGGCAGTGAACCTAGGGACTGGAGCCGCGGCGCGAACAATTACCATCGGCAACGTGACGGCAGGAACCGCGGTCGCAGTCAATACCGGTACTGGCCACTTTACTGTAACCACTACCGGAGCGGGCGATATCATCCTGAATTCGGATGACACGATGCTGCTCGACGCTGATGGGGTCCTGGAGCTGAATAGCTCGGCAGGCGCTATCTCGATTGGCAACGATGCGGACGCTCAGGCTATCAATGTTGGTACTGGAGCTGCTGCGCGTACAATTACCCTCGGCAACTCGACGGGTGCCACATCGTTGGTACTTGATGCAGGTACCGGCGCACTAAACATTGGTACGAATGCGGTAGCCCATACGATCACGATTGGCAACACGACGGGCGCTACAGCAATTGTACAATCCGTAGGTACTGGTAACTTCTCGTTAGATGGGGTTGCTAGTTCTACCTATGCAATTGGTGCCTCTACTACTACTGGCACAATTGCTATAGGCGGTTCGGCGCAAACGGGTACAATTACTCTTGGATCCTCTTCTGGAATCAATATTGTCGCGATCGGAGGGGGCGAGGGTGCCACAACGGTAGATATCGCCCGTGGGGCAACCTCTGCTAAAGTAATTAATATTGCAGATGGCGCGGTCGCTAACCTGGTGACGATTGGATCGACCACTGGCGCGGCTGCGATGACGCTGAACGTTGGTACTGGCCATTTTGCTCTGGCAACTGCGGCCACCTCTAATATCGTGATGGGTGCAGCTCAGACAAGCGGTACAACTACAATAGGCGGAACGGCACAGACGGGCACGATGACATTGGGTTCCTCTTCTGGAATCAACATTGTCGCGATCGGTGCAGGCGAGGGTGCCACAACGGTAAATATTGCTGGCGGGGCAACCAGCGCTAAGACAGTGAACATCGCTACGGGCGCAGTCGCTAACCTTGTGACTATTGGATCTGCTTCTGGCGCTGCAGCTCTTACTTTGCTGGCTGGTACGGGGAACTTCTCCTTGGATGGCGCTGCAACTACAGCTTATACTTTTGCTCCTACCACAACGTCCGGCACTATCAACTTTGGCGGCACTGGCGCTAATACGGGAACGATGACAATTGCTGGCGGTACTGGCGCTCAGGCAGTCGATATAGCATCGTCAACGGGCGGAAAGACTGTCTCGATTGCAAACGGAGCTGGTGCGAACGTAGTTACCATTGGTTCGGTAACTGGCGCTTCGAGCCTTGATCTAAAGACTGGTACAGGCAACTTTACTCTAGAAGGCAACGTAGCTACTACCTATACCATCTCCGGAACAGGTGCAAACACAGGAACGATGACGTTCGACGGAGGCACGGGAGCCCGCACAATCAATATCGCGAACAACACTGGTATTAAGACAATTAATATCGCTGGCGATAGTGCTACATCAGCAAACATTGTTAAAATTGCTACTGGAGCAGGGGCGCAGACGGTAACGATCGGTTCGACGAATACAACCTCGACGACTACGATCAATGCAGGAAGCGGCGCTGTCAACATAGCGGGCGACCTGAACCTGACGAGTGTTGCAACAAAGATCTCCATGAATGGCGGAGCTGCGACGGACGCAATAGGCAGCGGCACGCTGGTCGGCGGCACGGTCACAATTTTAAACACGAACATTGCTGCGACAGACAGAATAATAATTTCTAGAAACGCACTAAATGCTACTCCAGCCCTAGGCTTCCTGGTCTATACAATCTCGGCCGGCGTTTCGTTCACCGTAGCTTCTTACAGCGCTACAGGCGTAGCAGTGGCGACCGACGTCTCAAGTTTCTCTTATATGATTGTAGGGCAAACCTAGTCTTTAGTTTCAGCTCCTCGACAAGTGTCGAGGAGCTGTTTTTTTCAAATTAAATATCAAATGTTAATTGGTCGTCTGGGAAAGCTTTGTTAAACAGTCTTTTGAATTCCCGTTTGTCGGACGACATTCTCATCAAAGTTTTTACAATCATCGCTTTGACGGCACGGAGACCCCATCATTCACGATGGGGAGGAAGTGCCGCTCCCCTTTTGGCTAAAGTTTCTGTTCGTATTCTCGTTTTCTCTCTTTTCTACTATACTACAGCTTGCTTTTGCAGAGTCTGCTATATCGCAGTAATGCGGTAGTCGTGCGACCAGGGATGCGATTAAGTCTTTGCAACCGTAGTCCCCTAAGACGGGTAGGCGTGCCCACGCTGATGTCAGCATACGGAACGGCTCCAGGGAACAGAGCAAAAACCCTGAATTAGAGCTAAGGTAACGGGTTGGTATTCTCGCTTCGTGCACAAGTTGCCTTCTTAGTTACAAGCTTTCGGCTTTAGCCGGGAGTAGTTGACCAGGTGCCCGTTGAGTTGCTTGTGTCCAACTTCCGGCGTCAAAAATTGGTGATGACGATAAGTTCGATTCCCATTCTCGTTGGCTGGGTTTTTGTTTTGAAGTTCTTCCAGAACTCCAGGCGGCAGCTTTTCGTAAATATATTGGTTTATAAAATGACCAACATATCCAGGCTTCTTATTCTGAAATTCGCCCCATTTCCATCGACCGGCTCCTCTCCGTTATGTCTTTGGTTATCAATGGAATAAGTGACTTATAGGCCAAAAATATGGGTAGTCGGCCCTCCTGCTCTTCGAATATCTCTACTTCCTCGCTTTGACGGCGTGGAGACCCCATCATGAATGATGGGGTCTCCACGCCGTCAAAGCGATGAGAAGCTTTAGGTACTCCTTTTTTCCCCTTCATTTTCCGGAAAGTGTTTTTGTTTAGATTTTCGGGGATTTAAGACCGACAAAATTCCGATTGCAATCCTATCTCTCTCGAGCTAAAACTTTCTTGAGAACTCCAATATCTGCTAAGATAAAACTTCGTACAGTCTAGAGGAAAAAATGGGCCAATCTGGAATAATCAACCTTGCTAGAGCGTATCCTACTGTAGCGACTTCGTTTCCCACCGACTCGGGGACTGCTGGACCTTTGCTTAATATTCTATCGGTTTTGGGTGGAACAAGCACATCAGACGATAGCGACGGAATTAGAACAACAGGCGCTGGTTCTGTTGTCACCGTTCAGCTCACAAATAGGCTTACTGGAACTGGGTCGACTATAGGGGCTGCCACAGCGGATATTGTCACGTTTAGTCTAGGGGCATCCACTGCTATATTTCGCTTCGTCTATCAAATAGTGGGTCGAGACACTGGAACTGGCGATGGGGTTGGATATACTATTACGGCTACGTTTAAAACGGATGGCGCTATTGCTACTCGAATTAACACCCCTTTTTCAGAGGACGACGAATCCGCTTCTCTAGTTGCATCGGGAGTGGACATGGTCGCCAGCGGAAATAATGCGATTCTTAGAACCACAGGAACTGCGGCTCAGACCATTTCGTGGAAGGCTGTAGGCGAATACATAACTGTTTAATTGAAAGGAGATTTTTTAGTGATTAAGCAAAGAACGATTCTTGAGGTTAAGATTGGTGAGCGCCTGTACGAATTGCACTGTGGAGCAGATAGCCCACTAGGCGAACTTCACGATGCTTTGATGCGGATGAAGGGGTTTACTGTTGACCGCATGATTAGCGCTCATCGTGAAGAGCAGGAACAAGCTGAAAAACAGGTAAATTGCGATGTCTGCTAGAGCTTTTTTTGATAGTCTTCGAAGCCTGGGGTTTGCTGGCATCTCAGCGGCTTATGCCGCTGTTGGAACGCCTTTTACACGAGTTGCCAGGGGTATTTGCATTACAAATAATACTCAAGGCGACATGCTATTCAGCGACGATAGTGCAGTTGTCGCGGGGAAAATATTTGTCGGTGCCGGTTCGTTCAAACTGTGGGATATTCAAGCCAATATTAACCCTCAATTTGATGATAAGTATGTCCTTCCTATCGGTACTCAATTATATGTAAAACAACTGACAGCTCCAGTATCCGGCGATGTCTATATTGAAGTGCTCTATTGATGCTAAAGCGATCCGATCTATCCAGACAATTTGAACTTGTCGTTCAGCAAGAGATAAGGAACCATCAAGTTTCTGTTGACGCAACGAATCAAGCGATGGATACGATACGTCGCGATATAGAGGAGTTGCAATTGGCACGAAGCAAAGAGGCTTCTGCTTTGCACTCAATTATTAGCGAGCAAAAAAGGACTATCGAAACTTTGGAGAGGAACGTCTCCGATCAAAAGAGAAAACTTGATTCATCAATAGGTATTCTTCATCTTCGAGCAGATAGGGACCATAAAGAAATTCAAGAAGTTATCGACGGCTGTCTAAAGGCTCATCGACATATAGAAGATTTGAAAGATAAGATTAGATCCTTAATAAACGATCAATCAAACTTCGACAAGTTGATTCGCAGCGGCCTTAAAGACCTTCGTCAGGAGATGGATCACGGCCTGAGTAGAGCGCTCGATATCGTGAAGGTTTTGTTCAAGGAAAGAGACGATCGTCCTTCAGAGATAGTAGCAGCTACATGTCAGTTAGAGCAAAGGATCCGTGAAAAAGAAATCGACGTAGAGGGAATCTACGGAGAAATCCGCGCATTTCGCCGCGATTGCTTCGTAGTGGAGAAGAAGATAGAAAATCTTTATTCACTAGTAGGGCGTCTCCAAAAGAAGGTGACATAGCATGTCTCAGGCTGGAATCATTGATATCTCGGGTGCGCTTCCATCCGTTCCAACTCTGTTTAATGCTGACGTTGGAAGTGCGGTCGCTATTCTCAATACATTGGAGATATTTGGGGATGCAGCACAAGGTTCCGCTACTTCCGGCGCTGGAAATACAATCACTATTACCAATCTCAACGCTAGCGAAACACAGACTGGAGTTTTGCAAACTTCTACGGATGTGGAATCGATAGCGGGTTCTTCTACTGCTGCAGCTGTCGTTCCAAGCTCTCTGAAGGCAAAGTTAGGCATTCAGACGGCTAATGCAATCCCTTACGGAACGGGAACGGCGGCCGCTTTAGGATGGTCTTCCGCTCTTACCGACGGCCAAGTGGTAATTGGATCTACTGGCCTTCCTCCTGTTGCTGCAAGCATTACCGCGGGTCCTGGTGTTGTTATCACTCCTGGGGCGGGTTCTCTGACGATTGGATTAACCGGCGGTGCAATAGGAATAGACTCCGTCACTCCTGATTCTGGGATTTCTCCTGTCGTTGCAGATGGATTAGGTAATATTAACGTTGTTGGAAGTGGAAGCACAACGACTGTTGGAACAGTTGCCGATACAATATCTGTGCAATTGACGGGTCTTACGAATCATGCTGTTCTGGTTGGCGCTGGTACTGCAACGATAACCAAAGTTGGTCCTACTGCTACTGCCGGTCAAGTGTTGCAGTCTGCTGGTGCCGCAGCAGATCCCGCTTTCAGCACGGCGACATACCCGCTTACGACGACCGTATCGCAGCTTCTATATAGTTCGGCGACGAACGTTGTATCAGGTCTTGCCACCGCTAATAAAGCCGTCGTGACCACCACCGCTACGGGAGTTCCTGTGGTGACAGCGCTAGCCACAGATGGTCAATTAATTATTGGTTCAACTGCTGGAGCTCCAGCCGCTGCTACATTAACGGCTGGCGCTGGTATAACCATCGCAAATGGAAGCAATAGTATAACTATTGCGGCATCGTCTGGCGGTTACACGTGGAACAACGTCACGGGCACTTCTGCGACGATGGTTAAGCAGAATGGCTACCAGGCAAATAATGCCGGCCTGGTCACTCTCACTATGCCTACGGTTGCATCCTCGACATTTGGGGATACTATTCGTGTCGCTGGTTTCGGCGCTGGTGGATGGTTGATACAAAACGTTGCTACTGGAGTAATCCACGTTGGAGATACTGCAACGTCGGCAGCGGGTGCAATAGCATCTACCAACCGATATGACTCCGTTGAATTGTTATGTAGTTCAACAACAAATGAATGGATAGTTTTAAGTTCAGTTGGAAATCTTACAATAACTTAACGGGTATAGATGTCTACTAACAACTCAAGCAATATACCAACTGGCGTATCCGGTACGATTCTACAAGGTCAAGGCGCTGGTGTTGCTCTTGAACTAAGCACGGCGACGTACCCGGCGACAACGACCGTATCGCAGATGCTATACAGTTCGGCGACGAACACGGTGGCGGGACTCGCGACGGCGAATAACGGAGTCTTGATTGCCAGCAACACAGGCGTTCCAAGCATGCTGGCGGCGGGGACGACGGGGCAGGTCCTTAATGCGACTACCGGAGCGCCTCCATCGTGGGGCGCTTCCCCTACGTTGAGATGGGAGCTTCTCGACCAAATTGTGGGACCGCAAAGCAATGCGCCGTCATTTTTGCTGACGGTAGCATCTCCCGAGCTTTACTCAGAGTATATTATTGTTTGTAATGTGGATTCCGTCGTTGGAGGAGGTTCGTATCCGCAATATCTTGTATATTCCGACGGCGGCACTTCAGCATACACAGCTATGTATAACAGGATTACTACCGCTATAAATGTATTTACAACAACATTGATTGAAGCCCACGATACTGTTGATATGAACCGCAAGCAAACCACTTTACATATTATTAATGCTGGCGTATCCCTCTTTCCTTTATTTTACGCGTACGGAATGACGAATGCAACCGCCCGAGGGATGGCGCAGGGGCTGATAAATTCAGGCGGCGCCAATTTTAACGCGTTCCGTCTGCAAATGGCTTCCGGAGACACTGGAATGACGGATTCGCAGCGATACTTCAAGGTCTGGGGTCGACGATGATTCGCGACCTCGGTGTAACATTACTTCTTGTTTTTTGCTTGATAGTCCTCACCGCAGGCGTAGCAGACTACGTTGTCGAACGGCGTGGCGGCGATCTAATCAAAGACGACAATCCCGCGGAAGAGCTTGTCGAGGATATTTTTGAAGATTGCACGGGGATCCAGATTGACATCTCCCCGGATACTTTGGAAAAAAAATAAAAGATAAAAACTTTAACCCCCAAGAGGAGCGAGGTTTCCTCCCAGGCCTGAAGGTCAGGGTTTCCGCCTCGTCAACAGGATGACACACGGATTCAAAAACGGCCGTCTCTTTGCAGAACAAGGGACCATTGAGCGCACTGGCGCGGGGGAATTTCTCTCGTTCGAAGACGGTACTAATACATGGAAATTATTTAATTCCACGGGGAACCCTAACGGCATCGTGACTGCTGATACCGGATCCGTCTGCTCTGATACTACCTCGGGCACTCTCTACACAAAGACAACAGACGGATCGAGTGTTGGTTGGGTAGCTACCGGAAGTGGTGTTACCACGTTCCCTACGGGGGTACTAACTGGCGATGGCACTACTGATGTCACGGGGTCTACAGTCACGCAATACGGCACTGTCGTTGCTGGCGCTTCTAACTCTGTGGCCTCTGTAGCACCTAGCGCTACGAGCGGGGTTCCTCTTATCTCCCAAGGAGCCGCAGCAAATCCCGCCTACGGTACTGCTGTGGTGGCCGGTGGTGGTACTGGTGCTACTACGCTGACAGGGGTTCTAACCGGCAATGGTACAGGTGCTTTTACGGCTAACGCCATCACGCAGTACGCCCCCGTTATCGGTGGTGCGTCCAATGCCGTCGCCTCTACCGCCGTCGGGACGGCGGGGCAAGTTCTCCAGTCTTCTGGAGCAGGCGTAGCCGCTGCCTACAGCACGGCGACGTACCCCGCCGCAACGACGGTATCGCAGATACTATACAGCTCGGCGACGAATACCGTGGCGGGGCTTGCGACGGCGAACTCTGCGGCGCTCGTAACCAGTAGCACAGGCGTCCCCAGCCTTGCGGCGATGACATCGGGGCAGCTCATCGTCGGGAATACCGGCGGCACGCCAACGGCGGCGACTCCTACGTCTATTGGAGGGACTTATCTTTCTGGAGCTGGATCGCTAAAGTACATCCCTGCGAATTATGAGCAGGGATACAGTAATTTTGGAATCTCGTACTCCGCTGGAACGTTCACCGTTCATGGTTACGACGGGGCAGCGCTAAGCGCAACAAACCCTGGATATGTCACTCTGCAAAGTAGGGGAACCCCTGGTCGATTAGTGACTATTCCCGTGACTGCAAATCAAACCTTCACCGACGGATCGTCGGGAACGATAGATAATGCTAGATTTGACGTTACAAGCGGCGTTAACTGGGGAAATCCCGTTCCATTTTTCCTGTATGCAGTTTCCAACGATAGCGAGAACACTATCGCGTTTATGATTTGTCGAAATCCAGCTTTTTCGAAAAGCGTAGCATCTACTCGTATTTCGAAATCAGGTGCTATCATCAACGGATCTCAAAATGATTTCTTTTCTTTACTTGATATCACCGTGACGGATTATGATAACAACCCTTGCGTTTGCATCGGTTCTTTCCGGATGACTTTCGCGGGAGCTACAGATTCTTGGACCGTGTCTACGCTTGCAGTCACGGACGGTATCGGCCAGTTTAACGACAATGTTTCTTTTTATTTCCCTCTAGGACAGAACGGCGCAACAGCTGGTAAATTTATGTTCGACAACGGTGGAACCGCTCCGACGTGGCAAATAGCCCAGTGTTTATACAGAGTGAAAAAAGATGGCTCATTATATGTAATGTACGGCTTTTACGGAGATGTAGGGGCAGATGGAGCGGGAGCGCAGAACGCGACATGGGTGCTTCCGCTTACGCCTGCTAAAGTGTCCGTAGTAGATTCGCTTGGGGTGGGAAGCTTGGTTTGTTCCGCACTGAGTTTAAGGTTCGTCGGCGTAATAAGTTCTGCGTCGGATTATTATTTTGAGCTATTGCATTCTGGCGGCTATGTTTTGAATAGCGATTTTGGCGACGGCCATAGGGAACTTAGCGCTTTGTTTACATGTGTAATTTCAAACACCTAATAGGTCTCCGATACGAACAGAAACTTTAACCACCAAGAGGAGCGGCACTTCCTCCCCATCATGAATGATGGGGTCTCCATGCCGTCAAAGCGATGAACCCAATCCGGCTCGCTCTAGACTATTTGTGTCCTCCGGCACCTTCTGATTGGCACAATATCGCCAAGGTGCAGCCCGCGATCGACAGCCTCGTGATCCTTTGGGACGGCAAACAATTTTCAACGAATACTTATTACGGAACGGACGGCAAAATTTATCTTTGGTGTCACAAACACCCCGACGACGAGGGAGTTTTGTTCTGGTACCCTCTGCCCCATCCGCCGAATTTTACGAGGGGAGCGACTTGAATTTTGAAATTGTGATACCGCTGTTGGCGATTTTTGTTACTATCGGGATCGTCTTTATTCTGGTCACTCGGGATGCTGCGGATTGATCGTACTAGACGGCATCCCTTTCGCCCGCAAGAGGCCTCGGGCGTTTCGGTTTGGCACGGGGATCCGGTTTTACGATCCGCAGCAAAAATTAATGGACGCCCTCAAGGCTGAGATCCGACGAAAGTGGACAGCGGCCCCGCTCGAGGGACCGCTTTGCTTAGAGGTTGTGTTCTATCTTCCCATTCCGGCCTCGTGGTCGAAAAAAAAGCGCGCGGAGCAGGAGGGAGCGCCGCACGCCAGAAAGCCCGATCTGTCAAATTTACTGAAGGGGCTGGAAGATTGTATGGACAGTATCGTATACCACGACGACTCCCAACTTTACGAAATCAAAGCCAAGAAATTGCAGAGCTCGATGCCACGGACGGAGTTTTTGGTTCGGCCTCGGCTCTGAGTTGTGCGCGTTTCTTAATCTTTTCTTTGTTTTTTAGATAATATTCCCTATAGTATTCTTTTAACATTTCCTTGTTTTTCTGCCAGCGTTCGCGTTGGTACTTGTGTTGGTATTCAGCAATCTTTTCTTTGTTTTTCTGCTGGTATTCGCGTATTCGCTCAGCAATCTTTTCTTTGTTTTTCTGCTGGTATTCGCGTTGGTACTTGTGTTGGTGTTCAGCAATCTTTTCTTTGTTTTTCTGCTGGTATTTGCGTTGGTATTCTTTAGTCTTTTCCTTGTTTTTTAGATCAGCTACTCCCTGCTAAAGCAGGAAGTTTGACCATAGGATAATCCTTGGTCTTCAAGGCCTGCTGACGGAGGCCCACCGCCCCTTAGGACGGAAAAGTTAGAGTTTCTTACGTTCTCTCTATACCTTGGTGTTTTACCTAGAGAGGAAAGTTTCTCTAGAACCACATACACTGTCAAACAACATCTCTCGACTAGCGAGAGTCAACCGTTTCTCCCCTGAGGCGAGTGTCTTACGGTAGAATATAACAGGAAAGGGTGTTAAGGTGAAGACGATCAAAAACTTTAACAGGAGGCTGCGCTTCCTCTCTGTCCTAAAGGACAGAGTACCCGCGCGAGCAATGTGATGGTGCTCGCGTTTGCGCTCAGCAATCTTTTCTTTGTTTTTCTGCTGGTATTCGCGTTGGTACTCCTTAAGCTTTTCTTTGTTTTTTAGATAGTACTTGCGTTGGTACTCCTTAAGCTTTTCTTTGTTGAACTTATCCAAGATCGGCCTCGGCTCTAAGTTGTGCGCGTTCCTTAATCTTTTCTTTGTTTTTTAGATAATATTCCCTATAGTATTCTTTTAACGTTTCTTTGTTTTTCTGCCGGTATTCGGCGCTATATTTCGTTAGGCTTTCTTTGTTTTTTAAATAATATTCTCGACGCTGTGCACTTATCTTTTCCTTGTTTTTCTGCGAATATTTAATCTGCTTTTTCTTAATCTCATCTTTATTTTTTTCGTAATATCTATGCTGACCTTCTTTAATCTTATCTTTATTATTTTGATAATAGACGCGTTGGTATTCTTTGGTCTCTTCTTTGTTCACAAACATCTCCAAATTTCAAATAAACTATACACTGCCGCGATTGCTAAAAAGTCCAACGCGGCCGTTCGGAAATTCGTTCCCGTAAAATTGACCCTAAAAACTTGGACGGCGCATAGCCCGCCGAGGAAAATAATCTCTTTCAATCGCAGTCTCCTACGCAGTCCTCGAAATCACAAATTATTTTAATCTCGTCGTCGATGGCTTGGATTGAATTCCATTTTCCTTCTGGAATCACCATCGTAATTTTTTCGAACTCTGAATCGCCAAAAAAATATAGCGCGCCTTGGGCGAGATGCGCAGCGGTGGCTATTATTTTAATTTGCTTGTTTGCAACCTCGGCGATATATGTATTTTTTCTTGGCTGATTCGCAATGTCCATCGCCATTTTTTTACCTGGTGAAGTGTTATTTTAGTTTTTGTCTAATTTGTTGGCGTCAAGCCCGCAGTGACAGCACACGCCAGACGACACCCAATTTGCGTAATTATCCTTCCCGCAGGATGGGCATGTCAGCATGTATAGCCTTCCGTTGACGGGGAAACACCCCTTTGGAACTTGATTAATCGCCGTCGCTTTCAAAAAGATCCTCGATCGTAATTTCTTTATTCGTAAACTCTTCGACTCGTTCCGCAGTGCGAAGGTTGATTTTGTGCTTTCCGTTAAACCAGCGCGACACTGTGGATTTTGTAACGCCTATTTTTTCGGCGAACTCGTAATGGGTTATCCCTCTACGCCTAAGCCACATAAATAATTTATTCATCGCCAGCCCCTACCAGGGAAGCCCTCCGCTCGAAGGGGGTATTGACGCTTTTACAGCCTGTGCAGGCTGTGTAGCCTGTGTAGGCTGTGTAGGCTGCGTCTTCACCCATGCGTCGAACGCCTCAAGGGCAACTCGGCCAAACTCGTCGGCATGCCCCTTTTCCCTGAATCGAATGATATTTAAATATTTCTTTTCACCTTGCGGATTGGTGTATTCCCGCTGGGGCATGTTCAACCAGCGGTTGTTATCCTTCTGCCAAATGCAGCATCCGTAAATTTCCAAACCTGTCTTCGGCACAAAGATATCGAGATACCCTATGCAAGCGCCCTTGTTGATAGGGATGAACTTCAAAATTTCAATGGTCATTTTTAATTGAAAACCTCTGATAAGTTGTTTTTTTTCTGTACTTCTCTAAGTCAATCCCTGAATCAAGGGCGGCTTGCTTGTAGTCGTATAAATCTCTAGAGACTGCTGCTATTTGCGTCATCCCAACAATGCAGTTTGTTGCTTGCGGAATGCTTTCAAGCAAATACTTTCGAGCGACCTCTTCGCGATGCTCAGCTAACTTTAAGTCGCACTTTGCGGTCCGCCAAATCTTTTCGTTTTCGAGAGCTATCGGAACGGTTATCTGTACGTAGTCCCTTTCTGTAAGAGCCGGCGGCATCCCGTCTTGAACCATCCGCCAAAACTCCAGCATCGCGGAAACCATCTTCTCAATAAAAGCATCGTCTCGAAGCAGTAAAGTTGTATAAAGCTCTGTCGTCTCGGGGTTATATGCGACAAACCATCCTCTGGACGCCTCCGCTGCATACATTTGGCACTGCATCTGCGCCTGGTAATTTTCCGGTATTCCGTTCTCTCGAATCTTTGCGAAAGACGAAGCGCCAGGCACCTTGATCTCGACAATATCGCCGTCGTCGGTCATCCCGTCCAGGGACGCCCTGATTATCGAGTGAAAACTGGACTCCACACAGCAAGGAGGCGCTAGCTTGCCGTGCTCCTTCTCAAAAGCCTCCCGCGCCTCGTCCTCGTAGTCGATCCCCCGCTGCATCGCGGGGGTTGTGGCTATTGGGTCCTCGAGGCCCATCATGCGCTTCCAGAGCTGGATCGGCGTCTCCCAAGGCGATGATCCCATGATCGTCGCCGCTGCGCTTGCGCCTAGTCCCTCGGACCTCCACTCGTGCCACGCTGTGCTTCTTTGAACTAAGTCGATCAACTTCATGTGGACACCAAAATGTAAATTGAATAAGTGAATAACGTTGCAAAACAGATGACACCAACGAACAGAAACAAGTCGTAAAGATCGAAGCCGCTCATTTTACATGAGCCCATGTTTTGCCTTTTACCAGTGAGTCAATGGTTGTAAAATTTACCTTATATTCTCTGGCAAGTTCAGCTCTTGATTTATATAAAATTTTTTTTCTTATTTCCAAAACATCAAATTCACAAAGCTTACTTGCTTTAGACTTCGACCCTTGTTTTCTATTACATGGTTTTAAATTTTCTGGTCTTTCAATGTGAATCCAAGATCTACCATTTATTATTGCTTGGATTGTAGTCCTTGAAACATTAAATAATTCACCCAATTCATATTGATCTAGAAATCCTCCACTATATATATGTAAAATTTCTTCAACTTTATATTTATTCAACTCAGAATTTTTTACCCTTTCCCCAAAGGCATGTCTTTTTTTATGTACACAATCTCTCATATTCTCCTTCTGCGTCCCAGGGAACAAATGTTCTGGATTTACACAGGGTGGATTATCACATTTGTGACAAACATAAAGTTCTTTTCCAATCTTACCCTTGTGAAATTCATAAGAGAATCTGTGTGCAGGAGTCAGCCTTCCGTTAAAATAAAAAACACCATGTCCAGATTTCTTCTTCCCACCCTTCCAAATCCAACAAGATTCTGTAAACTCAACCTTTTCAAAAAACCTGTCTTTATCAGATTTTTTCACGCTGTCCTCTTTTGCTCGATCATTTTTGCGATCCAATTCATGGCTGGTATGTATTTGTCACGTCGAAGATTTTTAAGATTGCCAAGATGCGAAAGTATTATTTCTCTGATGTCCTCGTAGCCGTTGATCGCAAGTTCTATACTCGATAATTCGTCGGTCGTTATAGTTTCGTGACTTGTGGGAATGTGGGAAATATTATCCTTTTCAACGTCGTCTCCTGTCTCTAAGCAGAATGTCTTTAGAAGGGCATATTTCACGGCGTAACTAATGCACTTACCAATAGATTTATCAGAGTTGTCCACTCCATCTCCATGAGAATGGATCGTAAACCGATCTTCTGGATTGTCTATATTTACAAAAGTTACAGCGATTCGCATAGTCGTTCGATTGCCGTCTCTCGAGAGCTCCACCACATCAGTCAACATAACGATGCCATGCTTCGTCATCGGCCGGTGCAGCTTACCAGTCACCTGATCGTGGCTCACGAACCGGTACTGCAAGCCCTTGCCAGCGTTCTCGCCTTTCAAAATGTACTCGACCTCTTCCATGACCGCATTTATGCGCTGATAAATATTCTTTTTTTCAACCAATTCTTTAGTCATGAAAACTCCCGTTTCGACTAAGTTGCTTACTATCCGTGTTTTACGACGCTACAACCGGCGGTCTTAGACCTAAGGGAGCCTATCGGAAAACAGCATTACGATAGCGAATGCTTGCTTTTTATGCAAGATAATCTAAAAAATTTCGGGGAAAATGCTAAGATGTCAACTACTCCCGGCTAAAGCCGAAAGCTTGTAACTAAGAAGGCAACTTGTGCACGAAGCGAGAATACCAACCCGTTACCTTAGCTCTAATTCAGGGTCTTTGCTTTGTTCCCTGGAGCCGTTCCGTATGCCGACATCAGCGTGGGCACGCCTACCCGTCTTAGGGGACTACGGTTGCAGAGACTTAATCGCATCCCTGGTCGCACGACTACCGCATTACTGCGATATAGCAGACTCTGCAAAAGCAAGCTGTAGTATAGCAGAAAAGAGAGAAAACGAGAATACGAACAGAAACTTTAACCAAAAGAGGAGTGGCACTTCCTCCCCATCATGAATGATGGGGTCTCCGTGCCGTCAAAGCGAAAAATTTCGGGGAAAATTCTGCGGTGTGATACGTTGATTCGGTCATGAAACTCCGGCCCGTCGGCGAAAGCCTTCGGGTTTTTTTTTTCGCAGCGCCGAGCAAAAAAAAAGCGCTCAGGGAGAACCCCCGAGCGCCAAAATTCTCTTTAGAAAAAAGGCCACCGCGAGTTACCTTGGTGGCCTACCCCAGATACCGATCAGCCAATCGCTATCTTAACGTACTTAGATTTTTCTCTGTAGTTAAATCTAATATTTCGGTCAGGCGAAGAGTGTGTAAAAACTCTAAAATCTAACCGGAATAGGCTAACAACGTACCACAACAGTGGAAAAGTTAGCAAGGTTAAGAAAAAGATTGTCTGGTCGGTATCTTCAACTCTAGGAGAACCCCATGACACTAAATCGCGTTGTACACGATAAAAATAATCCTTACACAGTAATAAATACAACTATTATTTTTGATAATAGACTTAGCGGACTAGCCAAATCACTTTGGTTATACGCATTCAGCCGTCCCTCTGATTGGGAATTCTACACGATCGAGATGGCAAAGCACATGCGGGAAGGGCGAGATGCTATCCGAAGAGCGTTGAAAGAGTTGGAAAAATTTGGTTATCTACAGAGAGAACAAACCCGGCTCTCAGACGGAAAAATGGGTCCTCTTGTCTGGGTGTGGAACGAAGTTTCTCAAATAATTTTACCGGAGCCTGAATTACCGGGCCCGGCAAAGTCGACACTACTAAGTATTAAGAAAACTACTTCTTCGAAGAAGAAGCTAGCTAGCCATCGTCTCGATGGATCGTCGAGTAACCCTGAGCCGTCCGAGCCAAAGAAGACGAAGCCCAAAGCGGTGACACCAACTCCCGAGCCAAAGAAGACGAAGCCCAAAGCGGTGACACCAACTCCCGAGCAAAAAAAACTGGTCGAGGATCTACAAAAGTCCTTCGTCGACAAAGATAGTGGAGCAGTCCTCATAAAGGGGTGCACTTCGAGTGACGCCACACAGGTCGTAACCGACTACGGAGTAGACAAAGTTCGCGAAGCTCTGTCGAGGCTAGACAAAAAAGCGATAAAACTCGGATCGAAAGGGAGTGTAGTCAGAGGTATCGGCTATCTGATATCGTTGATCCAAAACCCCGAATGGGGCTTAGAACGATTTAAAGGCATCTAGGAGCTCGTAACACACGTTAGACCTGTCGGGAGCCACTAAACCAAATATAATCGACTGGCGGTACCTTAGAATCGATTTAACACATACCCGGATAGGCCGACTATCACATCCAAGGCCAGAGAGATCTAACCAACCACAAGAGGGTGGCGCGGATTGAATTAAATTCTTGTCAGAGTTGGCAAAAAAAAGCCCCTCTCTCGAGGGGCAGCCAAAAAAAACCAAAACAACTGTCTTGGAATCTTAGGTTCGAGTATACTGGGGGAGCCAAAAAAAACCAACGACAAGGAATCTTTATGTCGGAGAACATAACCGTTCCCACTGATCTCGAAGCGGAACGAATCTGCGTCGGCGCTTGCCTCGTCTCACACAGCAGCATGGAAATCGTCTTAGACAGATTAGACGATTCCGCTTTCAACGACACGCGCCATAAAATAATTTTCGGATGCATTCGAAAGTTCTACGAAGCAGGGGATAATCCCACTTTCGTCGACGTAGCCCGATCCCTCGCAAGTTCGAATCAGACCGAAGATGCAGGAGGTATCCAATATATCAAAAGCCTAGAGATAGAGGCCAGGAATGCAGAGATCCGATATTACGCCTCTCAACTCGAAGAGGCTAGATCTCGTCGTCATCTGGTCTTTTTAGGTCGACGACTCCTTTGTGCTGGAAGCGGTGAGGTTATGGAGCATGTGCAGCACGCTTCCGAGATCCTTTCTAAGGTGGCCTCAAAGTCAAACAAGCCCCCTCGTTCAATTCGAGAAATAACCAAAAATCGCAGTGAAGGACTTAACGCCGTTGACTACTACATCAAACGCAAAATGGAGCGGGACGCGGGCGTTCATACCTTGATGGGTGTACCCACCGGTTGGTATCACCTCGACCAGGCACTCGATGGCCTAATAAAAAGAGAGCTTATCATCTTGGCCGGACGTCCAGGAATGGGAAAATCGGAGATCCTAATCCAAATGGCGCTTTCCATGGCGAGAAAGGGAGTGACCTCAATGCTTTTCTCTCTCGAAATGAGTGACGAGGCGGTGCACGATAGGGTATTCGGTATGCTATCGGGAATTCACGCCAAACGACTTCGAACGGGGAACTTAACTAGTGAGGAGGTTAGCCGACTTCCTGAAGCTGGTAAAATGTTCGAGGATATCGGGGATAGAATTTTGATAGACGAAACTCCGAGCGCTAACGCCCACCACATCAAAGCGCGACTGCGACACGAGATTATAACTAACGGCGTGAAAGTGGCTCTTATCGATCATTTGTCGAAGATAGCATCGGAGGGAAAAAAAAATCTTTATGAAAGTGTAACTGAAAATTCGGGCGCAATGAAGACGATGGCTCAAGAGCTCAATATCCCCGTCGTCGTCGCAGCTCAACTAAATCGAGAAGTCACAAAGGTCCCTGGTAGTAAACCTAACATGGCACACCTTCGTGACAGCGGGGCTATTGAGCAAGACGCCGATAAAATTATTATGATCCACAGAGATAACTACTCAGACAAGAAAAGTACTAGCCCGATTGTCGAGTTGATTATCGAGAAAAATAGAGAGGGAGATCGTAAAACTATTTATTTTAATTACAACGATCACACTGCCCATTTTAGCGAGACCGATCAAGATGCGGCTGCCAAAACAGTTAAAACAATTGTTGAAGATACATCGTATACGAGGTACGAAAGAAACTAGTGCTATCAGACAAGTTTCTTCTGGAGCTTCTTTATCTATTTGAGGTCGACCACCGAAAAATGATCGAAGAAATTCCGTTTTACAAAAGCGATCCTGTTCTGGATTGCTTCATGGAAACAAAAGAAGAAAATGACTGGGAGGGACTTGTCTTAGCACTACGAAAAAGATTTACAGACAAATCAGAGCGAATCACGTTGCTGTCTCACCTCATGAAGCTGTTGAACCAAATGTCACGAAATCGATTATCAATAAAAAAAGGCGTCTAAGGTCAAAAACTTTAACCAAAAGAGGAGCGGCGTTTCCTCCCCATCATTCATGATGGTGTCTCCACGCCGTCAAAGCGATGAAAGAAATTTGGGTTGTAGAAAGAAACTTTGAACCTCGCGACGACGGTGAACACGCGTGGCATGTGGATACTCTCGAAGCGGCGTGTAAAGATAATCTCAAAGCGGCAGCGCTGGAACAGTATAAATTTTGCACATGGGCAATTGTTGGTTATACAGAAACACAAAAAGAAGCATCGGAACTATGTGAACGGTTGCGCCGGATAATGCACGAGTAAGAAACAAGAGACCACAGACGTGCGAAACATGGCGGGAACTAATTCCCCCGCCGACGCTCCTCGATGGCGCAAAGCCTGCCGTGGAAATCACGCATGTCAGCCCGCATCCCTTCAAGAATTGCGTTCGTCGATGCCTCAAGTTGCCGATAATCCGACTTGGATTCCGAGCGAGACCACAAAAATATCCCTACGTTAGACACAATAATCGCAAGCACTTGCGTCCAGTCCATCACATTGCGCGCGCGGGTACTCTGTCCTTTAGGACAGAGAGGAAGCACGGCCTCCCGCTAAAGTTTTTGATCGTCTTCACCTTAACACCCTTTCCTGTTATGCTCTACCGTAAGACACTCGCCTTAGGGGAGAAACGGTTGACTCTCGCTAGTCGAGAGATGTTGTTTGACAGTGTATGTGGTTCTAGAGAAACTTTCCTCTCTAGGTAAAACACCAAGGTATAGAGAGAACGTAAGAAACTCTAACTTTTCCGTCCTACGGGGCGGTGGGCCTCCGTCAGCAGGCCTTGAAGACCGAGGATATCCTACGGTCAAACTTCCTGCTTTAGCAGGGAGTAGCTGATGTCAGTTCCCTCAGTTTTTAATTTTTCAAAGCTCGTTTTTTCTTGAGCTTCGTGATTGTTTTGCGTCGATCGTTTTCCGAGCAAAGCGTCTCGAAGGACACTTCGTTATTCGTCGCACTCGACAACGCTTTCGCTGTTTTGTATTCCAATCGCTGCGTCCCTGCTAAGTATCGCAATATCGTAGTGTCTGATACCCCGGATCTTCTTTCTAGCTCCGAAGTGCTAATTAAATTTTCTCTAGTCCAAACACTCAATTTTTTCGGCGTTTCCAAGGATTTCTTCCTCCAACCATTGTTTAAATAATCTTTCGTATTTAGTCGGTGCCAAAGTTTGAAGCACTTCGGCCGGATGGAAAATTAATCCTTCTATTCCAACCGGAAATCGCTCTTCAAGGTAATCGTCAAATTTTTCCCTGGCCTTTTCTTCTGCATAGTCTGCTTCGTCCATTTTTTTCCCTATTGCGATTCTCGTTCTGCCAGCCAATACGCGTTTTCAAAAACTTCGTCCAACGCTGCGCGTACCGCGTCCAATGTCAGGTCGTCGGGATATACTCCGTTTACGAACCTTGCCATGGCTGAAGTAATTACTTGCTGCCGGTCTAAATATTTCTTAACTTCGCTTTTCCGGTCCATGGCTTTGACAAGGCCTCTTAGTTAAGATAAGTTGGTTTCGCTTCTTCTATAAACACTGCTACAACCTGCTTGCTTTGGTTGGCAAGTCACCAGGGAGCTTCGTTTATGCCACTATGATAGCACACACGACTATTTTGCGCAATATATTCTGAAAAAAAAGGACTTGTAATGTCAACAACCTCCACAGTGTAGAAAGAAATGTTTTAGTGGAAAATAGCGTAAAAATGGCGTAATATAGAATAAATTCTAACTTAACATACTAAGGCTCGTATGTCTTTGATCAACTTAAAAAACAAAACGAAGGCCAAACAACGCTCTCTAGAAGACACCGTCCCCTTAAAGGACATGGAAAATCTGATGATTGATTGTAAAGGAAACATTACGTCTGTATCGAAAATTCTCGGTTGCGGTCTAACTACACTCTACGACTACATGGACAAGTACCCTCACCTTAAAGAAATTCGTAAGAAGGCAACTATACGACTAGCCGACGCGAATCTTGATTCCGCCTATCATAAACTAGATAAAATTCTTGAAAAAGTTGATGAAGACACCTCAAATTCCTTCAAAGCGGTTAATCTTATTTTGACTAACCATAAAGATTCTATCTATTATCGAGCACAAAAAGACACTTCTGAAGAGTCGTCGCCCGCCGCGCTTGCTCATCAGGCGCGGCTTATCGCGGAGAGAGACGAGAGGATTAAAGAGTTGGAGGCTCAACTCGCTAGATGGTAGATTTTTCTAGACTTCACGATAAAGAGTACAGGTTAAATAATCTTTACTACATCGTCGATCGCTATGGATCAAACATTAAATTCGAAATGAATGCGGTTCAGCGTGATGTTTTCCGTGGAATGCATACTAGAAATTTAATTTTGAAGGCCCGGCAGCTCGGAATGAGTTCATTCTCCGTTCTCTATCTCCTCGATGAGGCTATTTTTAATTATAATATATCAGCCGGCATTGTCTCGTACTCTCTTCAGCATGCCCAGCATATTTTCAAAAGAATCATCGGCCATGCGCTTACGCATATGCCTCGAGAGATCGGAAGTCTCGGCATCCTTAGCCAGTCAGCTACTGAAATAAGTTTTAGTAACGGATCGCATCTGCGTGTCGACACGTCTCTTCGCGGAGGAACCTGCCAGGTAGTGTTAATTTCAGAGTTTGGGAAAACTTGTGCTCGAAGCCCACAGAAAGCTGATGAGATTGTAGCGGGCACATTAAACACTTTATCTGCTAAAGGCGTCGCAATTATAGAGAGCACAGGCGAAGGAACTGAGGGATACTTCGCGGATATGTGCACTGAAGCTTCTGCACGAGGTAATAATAATTTGAGCGCACTTGAGTACAAGTTGTTCTTTTACCCTTGGTACCTAGAGTCAACTTATTGTCTCCCCGATCCGGTAAAGTATTCTATTGAAATGGCAGACTACTTTGCTTCTATCGAAGAGGCTCAAAAAATTAAACTTTCAGAAGGTCAAAAATATTGGTATGTGAGACAGGTTGGTGTTCTTGGTGACAAAGTTAGACAAGAGTTTCCTTCGACTGTTAGCGAATCTTTTCTTTCAAATTCGGACGCCTATTACTATGCTTGTGCGATTGATCGAGCTCGCGAAGAGGGGCGTATACTCGCAACGTCTCCGTACGATCCGATTCGCCCTGTCTGCGCTGCGCTAGATATCGGTGTGAACGATCTGACTGCGATAGTCTTCTTTCAATGCGTGCACGGAGAAATGCGCATCATTGACTACTACGAAGACAGCAATAAAGGCGTTGATTTCTACGCCCGTCACATGCTTAACGAAAAGAAATATCTTTACGATGCGATCTATCTACCGCATGATGCTGCGCGACGTGATGGACTTATCGTAGAAAATACTTATGAGCGAGAGTTCAAAAAATTGTTCGCGCATACAACAGCGCGAATACGGGTGCTGCCGCGTCATGACGTCAATTTAGGCATTTATCAAGTCAAGCTCAAGCTCGACAAAGCTATCTTCGATGATCGACGAACGAAAGTTTTGAGAGAGCATCTATCAAAGTATCGCAAAAAGTGGCACGAGGCTACTGGCAGGTATCTAGACGATCCCCTACACGATATACACTGTTTTATTGGTAGCACGGTGGTGTCGATGCAGGAAGGCACTAAACGTATAGATACAGTTGTGATCGGTGATAAAGTAAGGACACCGAGTGGTTACAAGGTCGTAACGGCAATACATAGATCTAAGACTCGTCGGCTGATAAAGATCACGACAAATAAGGGTGTCTTAGAGTGCACCCCTCATCATAAAATATTTACGGAAAATGGTCTTGTACGAGCGGACTCATTGAGATATGGTATCCATCCGTTAACCTTACAGGATAATAAAACATGTCAGAGTATTGCATACCATGGAAGGGCGATTGGCTTAGGATTCAAGGAATACTTCTTATCAACGAATCAAGAACAATTGTTGTTTTCAATGGCTCAACATACAAAAAAAATAAATTTGGATATTTTAAAGGCAATGGTCTCCTCCATAGAAAGATATGGGAGTACCAGCACGGACAGATTCCAGAAAACCATCATGTACACCATGTTGACGGCGACAAGTCAAATAATAGTATCGAGAATCTTGAACTTATGTCGGTTACCGACCACCTACGCCTTCACATGTCATCCCATGAGCGCAAAGAAATGTCACGAAGGAGCATTGGAAAGGCTATCGAGGCAGCAAGGCCATGGCACAGTACACCGGAAGGAAAGGAGTGGCATAGCGAGCATGCCAAATCTAGTTTTGCAAATCGTAAGGAATTGGTGCACACATGCCTTTGCTGTGCTGAAGTTTTTAAGTCTGTACAGCGGTGGGCAAAATATTGCTCAAACAGCTGCAAATCGGAATATCGTAGGAAAGCAGGAGTTGACAACGAAACTCGAAAATGCGAAGTATGCTACGAGGAATTTGAGTGTAACAGGTACGATACAAAAGTGTGTTGTTCTTCAAGTTGCGGAGCAATGTTTGGACATAGAAAGAGAAGTTTACGATCTTACAGTCGAAGATGATCATTGTTATTACGCTAATAATATATTAGTAAGTAACAGCAACGCAGCAGATTCTATACGCTACGCTTGTCAGGGAGCTGCAATCAGCGAATCAAACAACTCTAACGCTGAAGCTTTGGCTCAACACAGACGCGTAACCGATAGCCGAGCAAAACGAATTTAATCAAATATTTGCGCACTATAGTAAAAAGTGCTATCAATTAGATAGCAAAAAGGTAGCTGTCAACTACTCCCGGCTAAAGCCGAAAGCTTGTAACTAAGAAGGCAACTTGTGCACGAAGCGAGAATACCAACTCGTTACCTTAGCTCTAATTCAGGGTCTTTGCTCTGTTCCCTGGAGCCGTTCCGTATGCCGACATCAGCGTGGGCACGCCTACCCGTCTTAGGGGACTACGGTTGCAAAGACTTAATCGCATCCCTGGTCGCACGACTACCGCATTACTGCGATATAGCAGACTCTGCAAAAGCAAGCTGTAGTATA
>Ga0209751_10000662_pt1 | contig 36798 bp, 33 predicted proteins | sample RifCSP13_1_FD_184019 | JGI IMG/M metagenome (GOLD analysis project Ga0209751, IMG submission 184019) | Soil microbial communities from Rifle, Colorado - Rifle CSP2_sed 13_1 (SPAdes) (version 2) | ecosystem: Environmental > Terrestrial > Deep subsurface > Rock core/Sediment | place: Rifle...
GCGCCGAGGCCATCGCCCTCGACCTCGAGCACCGGCGGCTCCTCGCCGTCATCGAGGAGCTGCCCGCCGGCGTCATCATCGCCGAGGCCCCCTCGGGCCGGCTCGTCCTCGGCAACGAGCAGGTGGATCTGTATGATCCCAACAAGGAAAACCTGGTAGAACAGGTCAGTATCCGTGAAAAAAAAATTTACGGTTCCGGAAAGTACCGCATACTGCTCATTGACTGTGGTGTGAAGTACAACATAATCCGTAACCTGCTTAAAAGAGACGCTACGGTAGTATTGGTACCCTGGGACCACGACATTTCAAAGGAAAGTTACGACGGCCTGTTCATTTCAAACGGCCCTGGTGATCCGAAGCTTTGTACGGCAACCATTAAACACCTGGCCGCAGCATTGCAGCAGGATACCCCCATTTATGGAATCTGCCTGGGTAACCAGTTGCTGGCCCTTGCCGCCGGTGCAAACACCTACAAACTAAAATACGGACACAGGAGTCATAACCAGCCCGTATTGCTTGTGAACACCAACAAGGCGTATATTACCTCCCAAAATCATGGCTTTGCCATCGATAATGGTACTTTACCGGCTGACTGGGAACCTCTTTTCATCAATTTGAACGATAACACCAACGAAGGCATGCGTCATAAACACAAACCCTTCTTTTCCTCCCAGTTTCATCCCGAGGCTTCCAGCGGCCCTACGGATACTGAATTTCTGTTTGATCAGTTTATCGACATGGTGGCCAGGTATAAAAACTGATCAGTTTCCCGGGGCTGCTATTTCAACCCATTTTCCTTTTATCACAGCACCGATGCTGTTGTCGTACATGGCCTGGGATTAGGTACCCGACAGGTAAAACCTGCCCAGGTAAGCAGCATTCAGCTGAACAATAAAAGTCTTTCGTTCACCCTGCAACAGGTCGAAATAAGTATAGATCCGGTCATCGCGGATATCCTGGTAAGAATAAGCCGCACTGTTCGCGGGTATTTCCGCATCACTCATCCGCGTGTTATTGATCTCCCAACCCGGAGGGAATACCTGTGCAAGCGCCATGTCCCTGTAATCAAAATCCCCCGGATTGCTTAGGGTGACCACGGCAACAAAATCAGTTCCCTGGGTGAGCCGTGAAATGTCCATGGTCCTGCCTTCAGGGGTAAGATACTCGAAATGCATGCCCAGGTTGTTATTGAAATCTTTTTCATTTCCGGCCTCCGGAATACCTTCCATAATAACCCGGGTGAAAAGCATTCCCTTCCCTTTGTTACTAAGTTTAATATGTCCTGTTCCGGCTGATTTGCCCAGGGATAATGTAAGCTGTGTAACTACAACGTTATAATCTTCCGCCAGAACAATCTGGATGGGTGATTCCGATGAGATTACTCCTGCCGTGAAGGCAACAATTTTTTCCGTGAAAGCGGTATTGATAGCTGTTAAATGATCTCCCTTGCTTTTGCATTGCACCATAACCAACAGGAAAAGCATCGTGATAAACCAGGTTGAAGGCCGTGAAAAAACGGTGGGGATTTTCATGATCATGGGTTTTTTATGAGTTTATATAGTTTGTCAGCTCTTCTGACTTTTTCAGGAACTGAAATTGAAAACCGCTGGCCGGGGTGGGCTTTCTCCACCCTGTCAAGATCCACACGAATTTCATCCACCACATGTTCTATAACCCCTGTGGATGGTCCCATGATCAGTATCATATCTCCAACCTGCAGTGAATCGGACTCACACAGGAATTCAGCAACACCGATCTGCCTGAAATAATTCAGGTTTTTTGCAATATAAACCTTACGCAGTAAAGCCTTGGAGCCGTATACATCATTCCATTCGCCCAGCTTCTGACCCAGATAATACCCATCCCAGAATCCCCTGTTGAAAACCGATGAAAGACGCATCTTCCATTTCTCTATTTTTTCAGCATCATAGGATCCGTCAAGACAACTCCTGATTGCCTGATCATAGCACCCGGTAACAACCTTTACATATTCCGGAGATCTGGCCCTGCCTTCGATTTTCATCACCCGTACGCCGGCGTCCAGGATCTTATTGACGAAATGAATGGTACAAAGGTCTTTGGGTGACATGATAAACTCATTGTCAATGTCAAGTTCAAATCCTGTTTCCTTTTCCTTAACCGTATAGCTTTTCCGGCAGTCCTGAAGGCATTCGCCCCGGTTGGCCGAATGGTTATAATGATGCAGGCTCAGATAGCATTTGCCGGAAATTGACATACAAAGGGCTCCGTGAGCGAATAATTCAACGCGCATCAATTGTCCGGATGGTCCCCTGATCTGATCCTTTTCAATCTGTCTGGTAAGCGATGCAACCTGATCAAGGCTCAGTTCCCTGGCCAGAACGGCAACATCGGCGAAAGCGGCATAAAATTGAAGTGATTCCCAGTTGCTGATGTTCACCTGCGTGGAGAGATGCACTTCCATTCCCTGCTGGTGGGCATAATGGATGGCAGCCTGGTCAGAAGCAATTACGGCCTGTACCCCGTGCTGCCCGGCAAGGTCAATGGTTCTTTTCATCTCCTCCAGTTCCTCGTTATAAAAAACGACGTTCAGGGTTAGATAAGCCTTTTTTCCATACTTCCGGCAAATGCGCATGATCTTTTTAAGATCGGCAGCGGTAAAATTAAAAGAAGAACGTGCCCGCATGTTCAACTTCCCTATTCCGAAATATACCGAATCAGCACCTCCCTGAATAGCTGCCAAAAGGGATTCGAATGACCCTGCCGGAGCCATCAGGTCAATTTCTTCTCGCCTTAAACCCATGAATAGATTTTAATGTAACAGTTCAATTAATTCTCGTAACGATTTATTAATTAATTATTTGAAAAATGATATAATTGCACCCCAATAATACTTGTTCCAACCTTCTTCCAGTTCTTCAGCATCCTCATCCGGCACATTGGTGTGTTCAACACTTACTTTTGTCCCCTGTCTATGAGGTTTCAGATTAATGGTTACAATGGATTCGTCGGGGCTGTCGCCAAAGTACCATTCCTGGACCAGTTGCCGGTTTTCAGTTATTTTAATATTTCTGCCGGCAATATCGCCGTCAAATATCGAAAACCCGGTACCTTCCCTGGCCTCCATCTGAGCGGGATATCCGCTCCACAGCTCAATGGTAAACGGATTGGTAAGTGCCGCAAATACTTCTTCGTCGGTAGCGTTGATAAAATAATGCTGTCGGATTGTTTTCATATATTTGTATGGGTCAACTTCATTAAAAGTACAAATCTCTTAGTATTTTAGCACGAACAAAAATACAATTTTCAACATTACTTTGATAAAAGGAATTGTAGTAAAAACCACTGGCAGCTGGCATACGGTCAGGGCTGGAAATACAATCATCAATTGCAGGTTAAAAGGCAATTTCAGGATTCGTGAAATCAGGAATACCAATCCTGTTGCCGTAGGCGATCAAGTTGATGTTGAGGAGGAACCGGACAATACGGGAACCATTGTCAACATTCACCCGAGAAAAAATTATATTATACGCAGGGCCACCAATCTTTCCCATGAATCGCACATACTGGCCGTTAATATCGACCGGGTTTTTCTGATGATTACACTTGATTTTCCCGAGACACCCCTTGAATTTGTTGACCGTTTTCTGATTTCAGCAGAAGCCTATCATATCAAATGTATCCTGTTGATAAACAAAACTGATCTGTATGATCATCAAAAACTGCTATGGCTGGATGAGGTGAGGAAGATATACGAATTTGCAGGTTATCAGGTTTTTGCGATGTCGGTTTTGCAGGATGCCAGCACAAGCATGCTGGCGGACCTGTTGAAAGGCAGGATAAACCTGATTGCCGGAAATTCAGGTGTTGGCAAAAGCAGTCTGATTAACCGACTTTACCCGGAAATAAAGCTGAAAACCGGGACTATTTCATCGCGTCATCTTACGGGAAAACATACCACAACATATCCTGAAATGATTGAACTTCCGTCGGGAGGGTTTTTAATTGACACCCCCGGTATCAAAAGCTTCGGGGTAATTGATATTGATAAGAATGAGACAGGGCTGTACTTTACCGACATATTTAAGCTTTCAAAGAACTGCCGGTTTTATAACTGCACCCATATCCATGAGCCCGGATGTGCAGTGGTTGAAGCCTTCAATACCGGTATCCTTCATCCTTCAAGGTATCGCAGTTATCTCAAGATTGTAGGTGATAACGCAACCAAATACAGGAATATTTAGTACAATTGTATACGAATGAGATAAATGATGAAGAAATACAGGTATTTATTAATCGGTCTGACCGCAGCAGTGATTTTATTGAATGTTTTCCTGAATTTGTCTATATACCGGAATCAAATTACGTATCTGCGGAGTTTTTTGTCAGGTCAGGCCATTGCAGGTTCGGATGTAATTGAAAACATCCTGATGAAATTTGAAAATGAAGTAAATGCAATACTGTTTTCCAATTCGCTGTTAAACCTTAATATCAGCAGTGATGACAGCAAACAGGAAGGATTACTGAACCTGGAACTGCTTTTTGCAAATTATAACAACCTCATCAGCAACATATATATTTATGACAGTGACAAAAATGTGTTGAACCTCTCTTACAACAAGAAAAACGAACTTCTGATCGATCCATATATAACACAGCATCTGAATCAGCTTCAGGACAGGCAGTCGGTAACCAAATCCGATGATCAGTATCTTTATTCCTTCCCCGTATTCAACAATGACGATCTTTATGCCAACCTGGTGTTTACAATTGACCCCGAAAGCTTTTTCAGTTCGGTTTTCAGAAATGCCCATCACAACACCGACTTCTGGCAATGGATAGCGGATGAACAGGGGAAGGCAGTTTTCAGTAACTCGGTTGTCTCCCTTACCCATAAGGATCTGTCGGCACTGGATGCGGGATTAAAGGATGAATTTAATGACTTTGTAAAACACCCGGCCTATGCTGGCGGGAAGAGAGTATTTCTTTATTCGGCCTTTGCGCCTTTTACCATGCTGGGTGACCGGTTTGTGACGGTTTATTCGGTGCATAAAAGCTATCTTTTCGATTTGATAATCGGAAAGTTAATTATTTCCACCGTGGCAAGTACCGCACTGCTGTTGTTGTTTCTCGTGCTGCTTGTTGGCAGGATCGGCAAAAGTATGTCTCTCAAGGAAAAAACCGGTATTGATTATTCCACATTCCAGGCAATTTTTGATAACCTGCCTGTGGGCATCATGGTGCTGGACCAGCACCAGCATACCCGGCTGGTTAACCAGACAGCCCGGGATATGCTGTGGTTAAAAAATGATGAAATGGTTATTGGCAAAAACTTGACTGACAGGTTTATGCTTTCCCGGGATTATTATGATCATTCCAGTTCGGAATCCGCTTTTGATTCCAATCAGTTTGTTCTTTACCGGCATGAAGGAGAGGAAGTAGCAGTATATAAAAAGGATTTGCCGTTTTCCATGGAAAATCAAGATTATGTACTGAGTGCATTTGTTGATGTTACGCCCATAGAGAAGGCCAGAAAATATGAAGCGGCTGCCAACACGGCAAAATCGGAATTTCTTGCCAAAATGAGCCACGAGATCAGGACTCCCATGAATGGTATAATCGGAATGACCGAAGCCCTGAGTCAGGAAAACCTTACAGATGACCAGCGTGATTACCTTCAGATAGTCAAGCGGTCAGCCGATCTCCTTTTAAATCTTATCGATGATATCCTTGATTTTTCGAAAATAGAGGCAGGCAAAATGCAGCTGGAGGAGATCCCCTTCAAGCTTAGGGAAGAGGTTAAGCTCGCTATTGATCTGTTCAGGCCAATTATTGAAGAAAAAGGGCTTGAGCTTAATCTGAAAGTAAAACCCGAAGTACCGGAAAATATTATCGGTGATTCGTTCCGTCTCAGGCAGGTACTTTCGAACCTCATCAGCAATGCGGTGAAATTCACCCATGAAGGGGAGATTGCGGTTGGTATTGAGCTGGAAGAGGAATACAATAATAACCTTACCCTGCTATTTTATGTTGAGGACACAGGAGTGGGTATTCCACGGAGCAAAATTGAAAGTATTTTCAACTCCTTTACACAGGCTGATGAATCTACCTCCAGGAAATACGGAGGATCGGGATTGGGCACTACCATTTCGAAACAGCTTGTCAACCTTATGCACGGAGAAATCTGGGCTGAAAGTCCCTCCCCTATTTCACGCAAGCCCAATTATCCCGGGTCCAAATTCAGTTTCACCATTGAGGTATACTCCAATGAGAGACTGGTAAAGACCATAAATACAGATAAAATTACCCGGCTCACGCAAATCAATGCCCTGGTTTTATCCGTAAATTCACCTACTAAACAGCGGTTGCTGCGGTTATTCGAACAGGAAAAGATAAATGCTGAAGTATTCGAATATGAGGCCGGCAGGTTTCAGGAGCTGAAGCAGAAGCTTACCGAAAACGCGCAATCACAACAGGTTATTTTTATGCTCGACGAATCCTCCATGAATGGCATACAACTTGCCAAAAAACTGCACGAGGATAAATTGTCGGATCTATTCCTGATGGTTATGATCAGTTCGAATCACAAAGCCGACAATTATATACTTACAAAACGGATTGGAATTGACTATTATATTGTTGAACCCTTTGAAAGGACCGATCTGTTCCGATGCCTTTACGAAGCCTTCCCGCATATGGAAGTATCTACCACCGAGGTAGTAAGAAAATTAAAATCCAACCTTTCGGTCCTGGTTGCTGAAGATAACGAAATTAACATCCGCGTTGCCCAAACCATATTTTCCAACCTGGGAATCAAGATTGATATCGCCAGGAATGGAAACGAAACAATTGATAAAGTAAAAAGCCATTATTACGATATCGTTTTTATGGACCTTGTAATGCCTGAACGCGATGGTATACAGACAACCGTTGAAATCCGGGGATTAGGATACCAGATGCCGGTAGTTGCCATGACGGCCACAGCCAATACCAAGAGCAAGTCAAAGGCGCTGTCATCGGGGATGAATGACTATATCGTTAAACCGGTTAAAATAGATTCCATCCGGAATATTCTGCTGAAATGGTTTGCCTGATTTTCCGAATCGACGTATCTTTGGGTAACAACACCTACCGATATGAAAAGTCAGGACAATATAGAAACCATGGGGGCCATCCTGAAAGAAGAGGCACTGCAGACCGTTGATCATAACATTTTCCAAAACACCCTTGTCCTTGAAAGCCAGGTGCCTTTCCCCGGATACCATGGTGATAACATGCCCTTTGATACAAAACCCGATTCAATATACCTGGTTACAACAAAGTACTATCACGCTGAAAATATTTTCCGGATCTCACAATGCATGTGTAATAATCACAGGCTCAATTTTGATTCCTGCCCGGCAGATGTTTTTATATACAATAAACATTTCCCCTGTATCAGGATAAGAGGACTGGGTGATTACTCCCATATAGCTGAAATTCAAGGGTGTTTCATCGACCAGGGTATTGCCTTTATGAAAAAACGGAAAATCAATGCATCCGGGTTGATCAGGATTGACAAGGTCTTTTCTCTCCTGTGTATGGAAGATCATATTTTTAAGGATCTGGATGATGAAATGACGTTCTATACGGAGATCCCTTATCACATAACCTGGAACATGTTCAGGAAAGTGACTGAAACGGTTAAGAATAACCTGGATAACAGCAATTTTGATGCGGCACTTGGATTTGTTCTATTGAAACAGGTGATCGATTTTGTCCGCGTCTACACGCGGAATCCCGACTTAAAACGGTTGCAGGGTATCCGGAACAGATATATCGAAGAGATCCGGAAAATCCAGGAAAGCTGAAGATATCTTTACGTTGCGGGATATTTGATTGTCAATGCGCCTCGAGCCAGTTACTGCCTGTTCCCATATCTACCAGCAAGGGTACCTTCAGGTTAATGGCATGTTCCATTTCATATTTAACGATTTCCTTTATCCGGTCAAGTTCCGGTAAACTGACATCAAAAATAAGCTCATCATGAACCTGTAAAATCATCACGCTTTTCAGGCTATTCCTCAGTTTGTTCTGAATATTTACCATGGCCAGTTTTATAATATCAGCGGCCGAACCCTGGATGGGAGCGTTAATGGCATTCCGTTCCGCAACGCCCCTGACAATTGCATTAGCAGAATGAATATCGGGCAAATAGCGTCTCCGCCCCATGATGGTTTCAACATACCCTTTTTCTTTAGCCTGCAGCACCGCGTTGTCCATATATTCCTTAACCTGCCTGTAACTGTCAAAATACCCTTTTATCAGTTCTGCAGCCTCGGTTCGGGAAATATTTAACCGTTGTGATAATCCAAAGGATGAAATGCCGTAGATAATCCCAAAATTCGCTGTTTTTGCCCTGGCTCTCATGTTGGGTGTTACTTCATTCTCAGCAACCTTATAAATCTTTGCCGCTGTGGCTTTATGGATATCCTCATTTTGGATAAAAGCCTCAATCATATTGGCATCATTGCTCAGATGTGCGATCAGCCTCAGCTCAATCTGCGAATAGTCGGCTGAAAGCAGAACATGGTCATTATCCCTGGGAATAAATGCCTTCCTTATTTCCTTTCCGCGTTCATCGCGTATGGGTATATTCTGCAGGTTTGGATTTTTTGAACTGAGCCGTCCAGTGCTTACCCAGGCTTGCTCAAATGATGTATGAATTTTGTCCGTTTTTTTGTCAATCAAACCCGGTAATGCCTCGACATATGTGTTGAGCAGCTTTTGCAGGGCCCTGTAATCAAGAATTTTGTTTACGATCGGATGCTTATCGGTGAGTTTGCTGAGAACTTCTTCACCGGTTGAATATTGTTTGGTCTTCGTCTTTTGGGTTCCGTCCGCAATTTTCATTTTTTCAAACAGAACCTCTCCCAATTGCCTGGGTGAATTGATGTTAAATCTATCCCCGGCCAAGCTGAAAATTTCTGATTCGGTTACCAGTATTTCCTTTTTCAATAATTCCGCATAATTGTTAAGTCCCTCTACACTGATTTTAAATCCTGCATATTCCATTTCGGCCAGGACCCTGACCAGGGGCATTTCTATTTTTTCTGCCAGGCCTTCGAGTCCGTATTTTTCAAGCTCTTTTGCCAGAATTACTGAAAGCTGCAGTGTAATATCGGCATCTTCTCCTGCATATTCCTTAACCACGTCAAGGTCTACCTCACGCATACCTTTCATCACACTGCCTTTTTTACCAATAAGTTCCTCAAGGTGAACCGTTTTATAATCAAGGTAAATTTCCGCCAGATAATCCATATTGTGCCGCAGGTCAGGTTGAATCAGGTAATGTGCGATCATGGTATCAAACAGTTCACCTTCAACGGAAATACCGTAATTCATCAGGATCTGAATATCGTATTTCAGATTTTGGCCAATCTTTTTTATTGCTTTGTTTTCAAAAACCGGCTGCATTATCTTTAGTAGCTGAGCCGTCCGATGCTGATCTGCCGGGAACGTAACATAATATGCTTCGTGTGGTTTCCAGGTAACAGCCAGTCCCACAATTTCCGCCACCCGGGTATCCAGTCCGGTGGTTTCCGTATCAAAACAAAACTCATTTTTACCCATCAATTTTACAGCCAGTTCTTTCAGTTGCACTTCCTCATCAATTACTTTATATAGATGGGGTGTGGAATGGATGGTTTTATAAGTACCCGCTGAATTGGTTGCAGGTTCTGTAGGACTTTCAAACAGGGAACCCTGAACAGGTTCACTGGTGTTATTACCTAAAACTCTGGTTATAAGACCTTTGAATTCCAATTCATTGAATATTTGCCGTAACTGCTGATCGTTTCGCTTGCCTGTCTTTAGTTGTTCCAGGTCAAGGTCAACGGGTACAGTAGTGCAAATACGTGCCAACTGCTGTGATAACTGAATCTGCTGAACATTGTCCCGGATATTTTCCTGCTGTTTACCCTTAAGTTCGTTCAGGTTGTTGAGCAGGTTATCCAGGGATTTGTATTTCGATATGAGCTCCTTGGCGGTTTTTTCACCAATTCCCGGAGCTCCCGGTATATTATCCGAAGAATCACCCCAAAGTGCCAGGATATCAATTACCTGTCCGGGATTTTCAACCCCGAACCATACTGATACTTCGGGAACACCCACGATCTCGTAATCGCTTCCGCTCCTGGAAGGTTTATACATGAAAATATTTTCTGACACCAGCTGGGAATAGTCCTTATCCGGAGTAACCATAAAGGTTTTAAGCCCTTCTTTTTCAGCCTTTTTAGCGAGCGTTCCGATGACATCATCGGCTTCAAAGCCAATAACTTCAAAAACAGGAATATTGCTAGCCTCAATAATTTTCTTAATGTATGGAACTGCTTTCCGGATGTCCTCCGGTGTTACCATCCTGTTTGCCTTGTATTCACTATAAAGCTCATTTCTGAAGGTTGGCGAAGGCGGATCGAACACAACCCCTGCATAATCAGGTTTTTCCTTTTTCATCACATCGAAAAGGGAAGTTGTGAACCCATAAATTGCCGAGGTGTTCTGTCCCTTTGTATTTACCATGGGACGGTTAATAAATGCGTAATATGCTCTGAAAATTAACGCGTATGCATCAAAAAGGAATAGTCGCGGTATGTTGGGTTGATCCGGCATTGCTGCATTCTTCTAACATGCGCATTTATTAACACATTCGATAACATTGCTAAGGTTTTCGTCCTTTATGAAGTAGTAGGTATTTTTTCCGTCCCGCTTGGATCCCAGCACACCTTTATCTTTCAATATTCCCAGGTGATGCGACGTAGTGGATTGCTCAATTCTTAAATATTCGTGAATTTCAGTAACGGTGAGCTGCTTTCCGCCGTCGAGGTATTTGAGGATGGCAATTCTCATAGGGTGTGCGATGGCCTTCAGTATACCTGCTGCCTTCTCGAGCTGTTCTGCGGTTAAACCTTCAAACTTCATGTTGCGTGTGCTTTACAGTTTAATTGAAAATGAATATGTGATTAAAAATTGATTATTATTGCGTTTCTATACTAACAAATATATATGAAATATATGCAAATATATAAATATATCTTAACTCAGGTCTTTAATTTTTCACAATTTTGTCCGGTGAGCAACTTGTAATACCAACTGATTCCCGTTTATCCCTTTGGCCTCAAAACAAAAGAAAACAGGATTATTACTACCTTTGAAACTTATTTATACAAACATGGCAGGACTTGATCAGATTCGAAAGCCCATCACCCAGGAATTAACCCAATTTGATACCTTTTTCAGGGATTTGATGAAAACAGAGGTCCCATTGTTAAATTTCGTCATGCGCTATTTGTTACGGCGCAAGGGCAAACAAATGCGGCCAATCCTTGTTTTCCTGTCGGCTAAAATGCTTGGAAAACCAAGTGAATCGACCTTCACGGCTGCAGCCCTTATTGAAATAATGCATACAGCCACCCTGATTCATGACGATGTTGTGGATGACAGCTTTGAACGCAGGGGCTTCTTTTCTATCAATGCCCTATGGAAATCCAAAGTGTCGGTTCTTGTTGGAGATTATTTACTTGCCAAAGGATTGCTCCTGACCGTGAATAAAAGGGAATATGAATTGCTGAATATTGTTGCAGACGCAGTAAGAGAGATGAGTGAAGGTGAATTGCTCCAGATCCGTAATTCCCGAAAGCTTTATATTTCACAGGAAGAATATTTTGAAATCATCCGGAAAAAAACGGCCACCCTGATCTCCTGCTGTAGCGCCTGCGGTGCCAAATCCGTTGGGATGCCGGAAGAAACGGTGACGAAAATGCAGCGATTTGGTGAATTATTGGGGATTGCCTTTCAAATAAAAGATGATTTACTTGATTATCAACCTCATAGCTTTGCCGGAAAACCCCTGGGCAACGATCTGAAAGAAAAAAAGCTGACCCTGCCACTTATTCATGCGTTGGAACAGTCTGAGCCGGCAGAAAAAAAGAAAATTCTCCGATTGATGCACAAACCTGGAAAAAGTTCCGGTACCTTTCGTGAGGTATTGGATTTTGTTGAATATCAAGGCGGTATGGCGTATGCCGACCGGCAAATGAATGAATATGTGGCGCGCGCCCTTCAGATTCTTGAGGAATTTCCGGAAGGTGAAACCAAAGAATCGTTGAAACAATTTGCTTCTTACACCATTGCACGGAACAAGTAAAATTTTGTAAAGCAATTTCGTATTCTAACGTTTTGTATTTTCGTGCACCGGATTATAATATTCAAAGATAATCCCAGCAGCACGCTTCCCGGCAACTTTTGTCAATTCCTCCAGACTCATTTCCGGTAAAGCGCCGACATCTTTTACGCCTTGCAAAATTTTCTCACGGGAAGCCTCTCCGATACCCTTTATACCATCCAACGCTGATCCCAACATGGTATCCGACCGTTTTTTCCTATGAAAAGTAATACCAAAACGATGGGCTTCATCACGCAAACGCTGAATAAGGCGCAATGCAGGAGAGTTTTTATCCAGGTAGAGCGGTACCTGGTCACCCGGAATATAAATTTCCTCCAGGCGTTTTGCAATGCCGATTATTGCAACCCTATCGGCAATTCCCAACTTATCCAGGCTCTGTCGTGCGGCATGCAATTGTCCTTTTCCTCCGTCAATAATAATCAAATCGGGCAAAGGCATGTTTTCATCCAACGTTCTCCGGTAACGGCGCCACAATACTTCCTCCATGGAAGCAAAATCATTCTGGCCGGTTACTGTTTTTATATTATAATGTCTGTAATCTGATTTACTGGGTTTGCCATTCCTGAAAACAACGCAAGCCGAAACCGGGTTGCTGCCCTGCAGGTTTGAATTATCAAAACACTCAATTACCTTTGGTAATGTTTTCAGTTTCAAATCATTCATCAATGCCGTCAGATAGATTTCACCGTGCCTGGGTTTATCATCTGCCTCCCTGACAGTTATTTTATCCTTTCTGTATGATGCAGCATTTCTCTCTGATAATTCCAGGAGCTTTTTCTTTTCTCCCCTTAACGGTATTGAAAAATTAAGGTTTTGTATATTTAATTGCAACGGAAATGGCACAACAATTTCCTTTGCGTTGCTGTTGAACCTTTCCCGAAGTTCAAATATTACATACGCCAGCAAATCTTCTTTAATTTCAACGGTGCGTTTTACAACCTCTACATTATGGGCCTGAACTATCGCCCCATTCACTACTTTAAGGAAATTTACATACGCAAAATGCTCTTCATCAATAATGCTGAAAACATCTACATTGCTAATCCTTGGATTAACTATGGTTGATTTGCTCTTAAATTTTTCGAGGGCTTCAAGTTTCAACCTGACAATTTCAGCTTCCTCAAATAAATATTTTGAAGCAAGGTTTTTCATCATTTGCCGCAGGTACTGGATAACCTCATTATAATTTCCCCTGAGTATTTCACGGATCTGATCAATAGTCAGGTTATATTCCTCCTCCGTCTGAAGGTCCTCACATGGTGCCCTGCAATTACCCAGGTGAAACTCCAGGCAACGCCTGTATTTCTTTTTTTCAATATTCTCCGCACTCAGAACAAATTTGCAGGTTCTCAATTTGTACAATTGCCTGATCAGATCGAGAATTGTTTTGACCATAATTCCGGAGGTATAGGGACCAAAATACTCCGAACCGTCCTGAATGTAATTCCGTGTCGACAGTACACGAGGAAATCTTTCTTTCTTAATGCATATCCAGGGAAAAGTTTTGTCATCTTTGAGCAATACATTGTATCTCGGCTGGTACTCCTTTATCAGATTATTCTCCAGCAGCAATGCATCAGATTCGTTTTCAACGAGCACATAATTAATATCCCTGATCTTTTTGACCAGTACTCCGTGCTTATACGACTGTGTATTGGATTTTCCAAAATAGGTAGATACTCTCTTTTTTATATTTTTTGCTTTCCCGATATAGAGTAAATCTCCTGAATCATTATAGAATTGATAAACCCCGGGCTTTTCCGGAAGTTGTTTTAGCTTGTCCGATATGGAATCTACCAAGGCCATGAATGAAAAAATGGTAAGAATGTTCCACGTGGAACAATCATAACAAGAATATTACTAATACTATCTGCCCATGTACAACAATAATACATTTATATCGCTTGGGGAAACGCCTGATATTCTAGCTGCCTGACCTATCGTTCCTGGCTTATAGCGCTTTAATTTCTGCCGTCCCTCCGTTGAAATGGACAATAAGGAATCAAAATCAATATTCTCCATTATCCGTATACCATCCAGGCGGCCAACTTTGTCTGCCAGTAACCGGTCTCTTTCAATATATCCTTTATACTTTAACTCAACTTCAATCGACTCCAGCAACTCCCTGGTATAGTAAGCATTTGATCCAGGCATGCGATTATCCCCGCCTGTGGCTTGCAGTAGCTCAAAACAAGTAATTTCAGGCCGGAGTAAAATTTCATACAGTTTTACTTTCTGACGTATTTCAGAAGATCCTTTCTGTGTAAGGAATGGATTAATTTGTTCCGGGGAAATACTTTCACCTCTAAAAAAATCAAGTATGGCTTTCCGTTCATTTTTCTTTTGCAAATAGATTTTCTTCCTGTCTTCCTTTACCAGTCCTTTTTCTATACCAATATCAGTAAGCCTTTCATCCGCATTATCCTGCCGTAACAGAACCCTGTATTCGGCCCTTGATGTAAACATCCTGTATGGTTCATCCACACCCTTTGTCACAAGATCATCGATCAAAACACCGATATAGGCCTCATCCCTTTTCAGGACCAAAGCATTCTCACCGTTTATTTTCCTGAAAGCATTTATCCCGGCCATCAGACCCTGGGCAGCAGCTTCCTCATATCCTGTTGTACCATTTATTTGTCCGGCAAAAAAAAGGTTTTCAATCTTTTTCGTTTCCAAACTGTGAAAAAGCTGGGTAGGCAGATAATAATCGTATTCGATTGCATAGCCAGGCCGGTAAATTTTAACGTGCTCCAGCCCGACAATTTTCCGTAACGCCTTGAACTGAACATCCAGTGGCAATGACGAAGAGAATCCGTTAATATAATATTCGTTTGTATTCCACCCTTCTGGCTCCAGAAATAACTGGTGGCTTTCCTTACTGGCAAATGTCACTATTTTGTCTTCAATGCTTGGGCAATACCTTGGACCGATGCCCTCAATAATCCCGCCATACAAGGGTGAATCACCAAAACCCTCCCGCAATACATCATGAACTTCCTGGTTTGTAAATGCAATATAACAGCTTAATTGCCTTTCCGGTAATGTTGTTTCCAGAAAAGAAAATCTTCGTATTTCATCATCACCCTTTTGCTCCGCTAAAACACCAAAATCAATGGTTCGTCCGTCAAGCCTCGCCGGAGTACCTGTTTTTAGTCGTCCAGCTTCAATACCATATTCCTGTAGTTTCTCAGTAATACCCTGTGAAAATTTTTCACCTATCCTTCCTCCCGACATTTGAACCCTGCCAATATGCATCAGTCCGTTTCCGAATGTTCCTACGGTAAGTATAACAGCTTCTGCAAGAAAACGAACGCTCATTCTAGTCCCAACACCTACTACCCTTCCATTTGAAACATCCAGGTCAACAACACTGTCCTGCCATACATCAATATTCCGGTTGCTTTCTATAATCTTCCGCCACTCAAGCGTAAAGAGAGTCCTGTCACATTGCGCCCTAGGGCTCCATACGGCTGGCCCTTTGGAACGGTTCAACATCCTGAACTGGATCATGCTCAAATCCGTAACAATCCCTGACTGGCCTCCTAACGCATCAATCTCACGAACGATCTGCCCTTTTGCAATCCCACCCATGGCCGGATTACATGACATCTGTGCCATTTTGGTCATGTCCATGGTGATCAACAGCACCTTAGCACCAAGATTAGCAGCTGCCATGGCAGCTTCACAACCAGCATGGCCTGCGCCAACAACAATAATATTATAACTTAAATTCATTACCTGAAAAGAGATCCAACTCCACTCCTTTACTTATAAAAAAATCTTCCCTTGCCCGCATTCCTTCCCTGGCTATCCTTTTATCATCCGTATAGCCAATCAGGTGTAAAACACCATGGATCATAACCCTCGCAAGCTCTTCCCCAATGCTTACCTTAAAATGAACCGCATTTATCACTACCTGATCTATGCTGATATAAATATCCCCGCTGATACGATACTTTACACTGTTATTGAAAGTAATAACATCAGTGAAGTAATTATGTTTCAGATAATTCTTATTAATTTCCAAAACAGCTTTGTTGGATGTAAAGATAAAATTAATTTCGCCTAACTTCTTTCCTTCTGTAAATAAAACGGTTTGTATAAGTTTTCTTGCTTTTGCGCCTAATATTGGTCTTTTATCTGTATCCAGATAATTAAAGCTTACTTTCAACGTCTACTTTAAATTAAATTCCAACTCAACCGTAGCCCCGTTTCTTGTAAATTCGATCTGATCTGATAATTTCTCCATAAGAAAAATACCTCTACCATTCACATTTTCAATATTTTCAGGTGCAGTTGGATCAGGAACATTTTTGTAATCAAAACCATTACCCTCATCTTCAATTTTAATAAGCAGCTTCTTCTCTTCAATTCGAACCGTTATGATCACATTCTTATTTTCGTCAAGCTTATTGCCGTGCAAAATTGCATTATTGGCAGCCTCTAATGCAGCAATAAGTATGTTTCCATAAATATCGGCACTGATACTGTGTTCAGCGGATAATTCGTCTACTAACTTTTCAACCTTTCTTAAATTCTCAATTTTTGAGTTTATTTTAAGGTACTTTTCCATTATATTTTTTATTTCATTTACCGATTAATATACTGAAATAAACACTGTTTTGTTTCTCTTTTTCCCAATAATTATGCTAAAATACTAAAAAATTACGTTTTTACAATTAATGAACAAGCCATAATTCCGGATCACTTCGTTCGGTTTCCTTCCATACCTGAAAATACAACGTAGTCTCCTTTGTTTTAACATTCGTAAATACATTACCCAATATTTCCTTAATTTCAACATTTTGTCCAGCTTTCACCCTTACATTCACCAGATTATGGTAAAGCGTGTAGTAATTACCATGCTTAATGATCACAGTATAATTCTCACCGGGTATGGCAAACACCCGCGAAACAACTCCTTTAAAAATAGTCCTGGCCAACTCTCCCGAAGTAGTTGCAATATAAACACCATCGTTTCTGATTTTAACAGATTTATAATCAGGATGATCATGCTCACCATATTGCCCTGTAATGATTCCCTGCTGTGTCGGCCAGGGCAACCGCCCTTTATTCTTCTCGAAATCACTTGAAATTATTCGTTCTTCAGGCGTATAATTCTCCTTTGCATTTGTTTTTTTAATCCTGGCCCTTTCTTCAGCAATAATTTTTTTCAACTCATTTTCGAGCTTCCTTGCTGTCTTTTCTTTCTCCCTAATTTCATTCTTAATTTCATTCTCCTTTTTCTTAAGATCCTGAACAATTCTTCTCTTCCTTTCCACCTCCTGTGCAATTACAGCGCTCTCCAGTCTCGTTCTTCCCATAAGCGAGTTTTTCTCAAGAACAAGCTTGTTCAACTCCTCGTTTTTAGTAATAAGTTCATCCTCCATTTCAGCCAGCCTTGCAGTCTGATTTTTTAAATAATTATTATAAATCCGGATAAAACGAATCCGTTTATACAATTGATTTATATTCTCAGAAGCCAAAAAATACATGATATAGTAATTATTACTACGTTTTTTATACAGGCTAACAATTATACTTGCATAAATATCTTGTAACCTGCTTATTTCCTTTTTAACTTCGTTTACGGTAATCGAATTTTCATCAATTATTTCCGACAAAACATTAACTTCAAGCTCCAGACCATTCAAATAATCTCGTCTCTTCTTTAATTTGTGGTTAATAATATTGATCTCATTGAGTGATTCTTTTGTTTTTCCAATTGTTTCATTAAGCAATTTATTGGAATAATCAATTTCCCTTAGTGCTTTCTCACGCTCCTTCCTGATTTTATCCACAGAATCCTGACCAAATCCATTCCAGGATAGCAATCCAACATACAACAGCACTAGTAATGTTCTCCTCATCATCATAAACTGCCTATTTCAATTTATCCTCCAGCTGCCTGATTTTTTCCATCAACTCCTCCGGCTTATCTATATCACCTGTCTCAAGTGCCTTCTTCCAATTGTCAAGGGCATTTCTATAATCCTTCAACCGGTATAAAATATCCCCATAGTGCTTCAAAACCTCTCCATTTTTACCGCCTCCGTTCTTTAAAGCCATATCCAAATATTTCTTTGCCTGACCGGTTTTTCCTGAACAGAACAAGACCCAGGCATAAGTATCAAGAAAGGTAGCGTTATCCGGTTCCTTACGGACAGTAAACTTGCTTAATTCCCGCGCCAGCCGAAGATTCTCATTTCTTAATGAAAGGTAATATGCATAATTGTTACGTACACCAGTATTCCATAAATCAATTTCCAGGGCTTTGTTAAAATAAAAATCTGACTTCCCGTGATTTTCTATTTTTACATAACTTTCAGCAAGAAGAGCATAGAATTCAAATTGAAGGCTCTTATCCTTTGCCAATTCCAAACCTTTCCCGAGTGCTTGTATAGCCCCGGTATTATCATTCTTACGGTAATAAGCCGAACCGAGCAATAAATAAGGCACCGCACGATTCTCCAATACCATTACAGCCTGATTTCCATAATATATGATGCTGTCTACATTACCTAAAAAATTTTCAGAAAACAACAATTGCTCCCAGGCCGCCTGGTTCCCTCTGTCTATCCTGACTATTTCCTTCAGCATGGCCGCACTTTTTTCGTAATTTCTCAACCTGTATTCCACATCGGCATAAATTGACATCACGCGTAAGTCAGTTTTTCCCAACATCAAAAATTCTTCGATAAGCTCATCCAGAATAGACCTGCTGTTGTTGAACAACTCCGTATTTTGAATCAATCGGTATATATAACCGGCTTTATCCCCGATATCAATATCTTTGTTTTGGATAACCTCATTCAAATAAATACCGGCGCTATCCGCTAAATTTTCTTCCAGCAAAAATTCTGCATATGAAAATTTAGGCGTAGGATCTTTATTATCTGCAATATTCAACATTTTATGATAGCAAAACCTTGCAGAATCAGGATTATCAACGGTTCTGTAATATTCAGCCATAAGACCCCAGAGTTTATAGTCCTCTTCATCCAGCAGTTGCGCTAATTTGAGATTCTTCAGCGCTTTATCATTCTCATTTAATAATCTGAATATCCGGAATCTGCCAACATAAATATCCTTGGCCACACCAATTTTCTCTTCGGCCAATTGCAATGAAGCCAGCGCGGTTTCATAATTTTCTTCCTGCTCTTGCAATGATGCCATCATAAAAAGTAGCCCTACATCATCCGGATTTTGTCTTAACTGTTCTTCATAAAGGATAATGGCGCTGTCATTTTGCTGGTTAAGCCGGTAAATACCAGCCAATTCCAGTGCATACCATTTATTGGTATTTTCAAGTATATAAGCATTAACAGCATGTTGCCTTGCTCTTTTCAGCTCACCCGCCTTCAAATAGATCTGCGCTAACTGATAATGAACAGCAGCATTCCCCGGCTGATACTTCAGACATTCGTTATACAAACTTGCAGCCTGTATAAGATTTCCAAATAAAAACAATTTTGTTGCTTCGGTAAAAGCAAAATAAAATTCAAGCTCCTGGTTATTGCTAACGCCTTTATCCACATCCGGAGTCTCCTGGCTAAAAGTGGTATTAAAACTATATATTAATAACACTATCGAAATCAAACAAATACTAAATCTTCTCATGAACCAACAGAATAATAATAAATTAATTAAACACCTGTATGTCCAAAACCGCCCGCTCCCCGTTCCGTAGCATTCAATGCCTCAACGGGTATCCATTCAACCTGCTCATGCCTCGCAACGACCATTTGACAAATTCTTTCGCCATCACTGATCACACACGTTTCATTAGACAAATTTATCAATATCACCTTTATTTCACCCCGGTAGTCCGCATCAATAGTCCCCGGGGTATTCAGCACAGTAAGTCCTTTTTTTACAGCTAACCCGCTTCTTGGTCTTATCTGGGCCTCGAATCCTACAGGCAATTCAATAAACAGTCCTGTGCTGATAAGGGCCCTATCAAGCGGCCTTAAAGTAACCGGCTCATCCAGGTTGGCATACAGGTCCATTCCGGCTGCATGAGCAGTTCCATATGCCGGTAAATCGTGCTTTGATTTACTAAGAATTTTTACTTTCATGCTTCATTAAAAATATTGAAATCAACTTTTCCCTTCTTTCACTGAATAAAATAAATACGGTCACAACTAAAACACCCCCAGCAAGGTTCAGTAAAATATTTTCCGACTTCAGCACATACCATATCGCATAAAAAACCAGTCCAAGAGCAACATACAACAAAATACTTTTCATATCATACGGAATTTTATATATTTTCTGTCCGTAAAAATAAGTAATCGCCAACATTAAAAAATTACTAAGCAAATGTATCCATGCACAGGCAATATAACCATAAACCGGTATAAAAAGTATATTCAATACCACAGTAATTAATGCACCGGTGCCAGTAATGTATACCCCATACATGGTATTTCCCGTAAGCTTGTACCACATATTGACATTAAACAACATTCCGGTAAGAACATTAGCCATCAACACAATGGGAACAATTTGCAGCCCCTCGTGAAACCGAACATCTATAAAATATTTAAATACATCGATCATCACGGAAACCACAAGAAAAATTACCATCATAAATATGGTAAAGTATTTAAGCACATTGGCATAAATAAGTCTGGCATCCTTTTGCTTAAACTGGTTGAAAAAAAAAGGTTCAGCAGCATACCTGAACATTTGTACAAAGATAGTCATTAGGACAGCGATACGGTAATTGGCTCCGTATATGCCCAACTCATACAAGGGATTAATACCATCGGCCGAAAAATTTCTTATCAGGATCCTGTCAATCGTTTCATTAAACATTCCTGCCAAACCCGAAACAAGCAACGGAACAGAATAAATGAGTAATTCCAGCAATACAGACCCCTTAACAAAAGCCCGGTATTTTCGGATATCACCAATCAATAAAAGCAACACAACAATACTTGCCAGAAGATTTGAAATAAAAACATAACCTACCCCGATATCCTTAAGATAAATACTGTAAAAGGAACTTCCGGTAATAAACGGCAACCGGGGAAAACCTTCGAGAAAAAGCAACACAAAGAAAATGGTTACAATGACATTGATGATCTTAAGTACAGCAAACCGTCTGACCTTATTTTCAATCCGCAGTTTTGCGAATACAATCGCAGAAACAGCATCGATCCCTAAAATGGTACCCAGGTAAACGATATACTCCGGATTGCCGGTATATCCAATCCCGCTAGCTATAACGGAACGTAAACCGATCACGACCAATACAAAAAGAACAGAAGTCAGGGCCACAGAAACAAAGGCTGTTGAGAAAACATTGTTTTTTTTTGTCTCCTCACCCGAAAATTTAAAAAGTCCCGTTTCCATACCGTAGGTCAAAATAACCATCAGAATGGCAACGTAAGCGTATAACTCGGTAATAACACCATACTCCTCCACAGAAAATCTCCGTGTGAAATAAACAGTGAGAATGGCATAATTTAAGATCCTGGGTACAATATTTCCCAAACCATAAACAATTGCCTGACCTCCGAGTTTCTTATAGGGATTCAATACAATATCAGTTTTAATGCAGCAGATTAAACAAAGAAATTTGCAAATCAGGAAATTCGAAAACAAATCCTTCCTGTTTTAATCGTAAAGGTACAACTCTTTGACCCTTGGTAACCATTACAGCACTTCCACCCAAAATAAATTTAACAAATCTGGCATTGACCAGTAAGGTGAATCTATGTTTATATACCCTGGATATCTGCCTGTAAAAATTGCTGATGGTAGATATTTCCGGGGCAACTCCATTAAAAATACCCATCATTTTATTATTATCAATTAGAAAATCAAATATCCTGAGTAAATCCCTTATATGAATAAAGGCGAAACCATCTTCGCTGCGTACACCGAAACCCAAACCCAGATAGCGCAACAACTTTAATTTTGAAAGAATTCCGCCATTACTTCCCAATACAGCACCCAACCGTAAAACGATCAATCTGCTATGCTTTCCATCGAGTTCATGCAATACTTTCTCCCAATCAACGATAACCCTCCTCAGAAAATTATCGGCCAGCCGTTCACTGTGCTCATCGTGTATACCCTCGTTATTATACAAACCAACCGCAGAAACATGAATAAAGGTTTTAACAGGCTTAACGCAATTATTTACCGATTTTACAAGTGCACCGGTAGTTGCAATCCTGCTGTTGTAGATCGCCCTCTTTCTCTTTTCTGTCCAGAGTCCGGCAATTGATGAACCAACCAGATTGACCAGTACGTCACAACCTTCAATTCTTTCCTGAAGCCTGTTTTCCTCAAAGTCAATACGGTTCAATGCAATTGTTTCAATTCCTTTGGCTTCAAGAAAAGTTGTCAGATTCCTTCCTATAAAACCACTTCCACCTGCAATAACAACCTTCATAAATTAGCCCTGGTTAAAAACCAAACTTAAATTTTATTAATTTCACCCGATTATTTAAACGTAAATATATTTTAAAATCAACTATTCATGAAAAAAACATATTCACTGTTGAAATGCTCATTAACCCTAACAATATCCATTATTATCAGCACCATGGCGAATTCACAATCTACGGTTCTCCTGCAAACGACTGCAGGAAATGTTAAAATAAGGTTATACGATGAAACCCCACTGCATAAGGATAATTTTCTTAAACTTGTTAAGCAGGGTTACTACGACCGCGTACTATTTCACCGCGTGATACCCGATTTCATGGTACAGGCTGGGGATCCCAATTCTAAAACAGCCAAGTCCGGCCAGGCGCTGGGTGACGGAGGCCCTTCCTATACGCTGCCCGCAGAATTTGTACCCGCCTTATACCACAAAAAAGGAGCAGTAGCTGCTGCACGTAAATCGGATGAGGTAAATCCCAGGCAGGAATCTTCCGGATCGCAGTTTTATATCGTGGAAGGCACCGTTCTAAGCCAGGGTCAGCTTGACGCGCTTGAAAGATCAGGGCGCCATCCCGTTTTTACTCCTGAACAAAGGACCGTCTATACCACCCTGGGTGGCACTCCGCATCTTGACAACGCCTATACGGTGTTCGGCGAGGTTGTAGAGGGACTGGACATAGTAACAGCAACAGACCCGTCAGTGATATTAAAATCATCAAGGCAACTGTAACTGACTAATACTAATACTTTTTCCATGCTACAGCAGATAGAGCAGCTTGAAATTGAATTAAAGCAATTAAAGATCAGCACGCCATCAGAACTTGAAGAATTCCGTATACAATACCTCGGTAAAAAAGGTCTGTTATCAAGGTTGTTTGAAGCTTTTAAGGACGTACCTTCCCCGGATAAAAAAGTTACCGGCTTAAAGCTTAATGAATTCAAGAACCTGGTAACAGAGAAGTTTGACTCCCACAAAAGCATTTTTTCTGAAACTGTTCAATCTTTCCAGGGCGACATAACCTTATCCCCCGAATCTATACCCCTGGGCAGCCGTCATCCCGTTTCACTTATCCGTAAGGAACTTGTTTCAATTTTTTCTCGCATAGGATTTGCAGTTGCTGAAGGACCGGAAATCGAAGACGACTGGCATGTATTTTCGGGGCTTAATTTCCCGCTTGAACATCCGGCGCGGGATATGCAGGATACATTTTTCATCGAAAAAAATCCTGATATATTGTTGCGTACACACACTTCTTCTGTACAGGTGCGTGTGATGGAAACCGGGCATCCCCCGATCCGGAAAGTTTTTCCGGGCAGGGTATTCCGGAACGAAGCCATTTCAGCCCGCGCACATTGTATTTTTCATCAGCTCGAAGGGCTTTACATCGATAAAAATGTATCGTTTGCTGATCTCAAACAAACCCTGATGTTTTTTGCACGGGAGTTGTTCGGAGAAAAAACCCAGATCAGGCTCAGGCCTTCGTTTTTTCCCTTTACCGAACCTTCGGCTGAAATGGATGTATCCTGCACCATTTGCGGAGGATCAGGCTGCAATGTCTGCAAATACACCGGATACCTCGAAATATTGGGTTGTGGAATGGTTGATCCCGAAGTACTGGAATCTTCCTCCATCGACAGCAAAATTTATACGGGATTTGCATTCGGCATGGGACTGGAACGAATAGCCATGCTAAAATATCAAATCAATGATCTTCGGTTATACTTTGAAAATGATGTTCGTTTTTTGAGCCAGTTTAAAGCTGCCTACTAAAAGCATGCAACATTCCCGTTAAAACTGCAGTGCATAATCACCGAACCGGCTTTTTCCGAAATGCGAATAGGCAATGTCCGTAGCTTCCCGGCCTCTCGGAGTACGCTTAATGAAGCCTTCTTTTATCAGGAACGGTTCATAAACTTCTTCAATAGTGCCCGGATCCTCACTAACCGCTGTAGCAATTGTATTGAGTCCCACCGGTCCTCCGCCAAACTTTTCAATTATGATAAGCAATATCTTATTATCCATTTCATCCAGTCCCTTTTTGTCGATATTCAAAGCTTCCAGGGAGAATTCAGTTACAGGAACATCAATCATTTTCATGTTACGTACCTGGGCAAAATCACGTACGCGGCGTAATAACGCGTTCGCGATCCTGGGCGTACCCCTTGATCTCGAAGCTATTTCGAATGCAGCTTCTTCATTAATTTCAATTTTAAGCAACCGGGCTGAACGTTTTATAATTCTTTCCAAAACAGTACAATCGTAATATTCAAGATGCAAATTTATTCCAAACCGCGCACGAAGGGGGCTTGTAAGCAACCCTGCCCTGGTGGTTGCTCCGATAAGCGTAAAAGGATTCAAATTGAGCTGTACCGAACGTGCCCCAGGGCCTTTGTCAATGATCAGATCAATTTTAAAATCTTCCATGGCAGAATATAGAAACTCTTCGACAGTGGCATTCAGCCGGTGAATTTCATCGATAAAAAGAACATCGTGTTTTTCCAGGTTGGTTAAAATACCTGCCAGATCACCGGTTTTCTCAAGTACAGGTCCGGAAGTGACTTTTATATTACTATCAAGTTCATTGCATATGATATTCGCAAGGGTAGTTTTACCCAGACCTGGCGGACCCGAAAGTATCACATGATCAAGCGCCTCTTCACGCATTTTTGCAGCTTCAACAAATACCTTCAGGTTCCCTACAAGCTTTTCCTGTCCGTTAAAATCATTAAACCGTCTGGGCCTAATAGTCTGATCGATTTCAATCTCTTCTGCCGTATAGCTTTTATTTCTTATATCCCACTCTTTATCCATGCCCGCTAATTTATTGTATCAGGCGTATGTCGTCCTGTTCAAATTCGATTTTCTGGCCATTAATCCGGTATTCCTTATTGTCCCTGTAAGTAATGGTTAACAGGAGGTTTCCGTTCTCGTCATATTTTCTCCAGTTTTTTACAGCAATGCCCATAACAAAATAGGCGATTTCCTTTATCTTCCCGTTATTGTAGTAATAGATATGCTCCTCGTCCGGATTGCCCTGAATGAAAGTTCCCTCATATTTCAATTTACTATCGCTATAAAAAGCCTGCCATTTTCCATCCTTAAGATCCCCGATATACTTTCCTTTTTCGCTGTAATCACCCACCTTGTAATACCACTCACCTTCACGCTGCCCGTCAAAATAGGTTCCTTTCGTTATCACTTCGCCCAATGTGTCATATTCGACATAAATGCCTTCTTCCCTACCCTCAAAATATTCCTCCTCTCGTTTTATTCCACCGGTCATATAATACCATTGCCAGAGTCCATCCACTTTACCATTTTTAAAAATGCCTTCCTGCTCGGCTTTTCCATTCTCAAAAAAGTATTTCCAGGTACCTGACTCCAGGTTATTCGCATATTTCCCCGACGATCTTGTCCTGCCATTCTCATAAAAATACTTCCAATCTCCTTCTTTCTTCCCGTCGTTTGTGATAATCCCTTCACCAAGCCGGACCCCGGCATCCGAATAAAGGTAGCCGTTTATTACTTTTCCGCTTTTGTCCAAAACCCTGTGAATACCAACAGGTATGTCTTTCCGGTAGCTTCCCGAATAAACCACATTACCCTCATTGTCATACTCGTTCCTGATTTCGATATCCAGCTCAGAGGTATCCGCTTCTTCAAGCATAACACCCTGCGCATACTGGAACATGACCTTTAAATTGCCGTTTTCGTCGTATTCCTTATAGGGACCATTCAAAACATTCTCCTTATAGTTGCCCTCTGACATAATTCTTCCGTTCTCATAAAAAGTCCGCCAAACTCCTTGTTTTAGCCCGGCGTTGTCAACCCGGTTTATTCTATCTCTTTCAACCAGGACGCCGTTGTTATATCGCTGTATCGTGATCAGCATCCCCTCGTTATCGAATTCCTTCGAAATGCCATTCCTTTTATTCGCTGCAAATTCCACTTCTTCCTGCAGCCGTCCGCTATCATAATAATAAAATGATCGTCCCTCTTTCCTGTCATTAACATACAATTCCCGTGAAACAACCTTACCCTTGTCAATCGGATCTGCAACATCCCGGACGTTGTATCCTATAACATACCCGTTTCTTTTCCCCATAACATAACTTACCTTCTGCAACGTGTCGCCGGATTCGTTATAAAACAACCAGATACTGTCAAGCATATGGTTTTTCCGGTTGCCCTCCGATTTAAGCATCCCCGTAGGGAAATACGTTTTCCAGTATCCATCCGGATTGCCGTTTCGCATGAATCCCTCACTTGAAATTTTTCCATTCGGATATAATATTTTGGTATACCCGTCCTTCGAAACAGCCTCCTGACCAGCCATATATCCAGCATGTCCAAGGCATAAAACCAGCATTAATAAATACCTTGATTTCATAGGTTAAATTCCTAGTTTCTCTGATATTTCAAGCATTCTCCGGATCGAAAATTCAGCTTTCAACCGCAATTGTTCCTCAACCTGAATTTCAGGCATTTCATATTTCATGCAGGTATACAGTTTCTTTATCGTGTTGAGCTTCATAAAATTGCAGTCACTGCATCCACAAGTAGAATCCTTGGGTGGAGCAGGTAAAAAAACTTTATCCGGATTTGCCTTTTTCATTTGATGGATTATACCCGATTCAGTTGCAACGATATATTCCCTGGCATCATCACGCGATGTAAATTTGAGTAATCCGGCTGTGGAACCAATAAAATCGGCAACTATAAGTATGGGTTTTATACATTCGGGATGAGCAATGATCTTTGCTTTAGGGTGCCGTTCTTTTAATAACAGAATTTTCTCCAGTGAAAATTCCTCATGAACATGACACGCCCCGTCCCATATCACCATTTTTCTTCCCGTGAGACCTTCTATATAATTCCCCAGATTTCTGTCGGGTGCAAAAATAATATTCTCGTTTTCTGGTATGCTTTTAACAATCTGAACTGCATTTGATGAAGTGCATATAACATCTGACATGGCTTTTATATCAGCAGTTGTATTAATATAACTTATCACTTTGTATCCCGGATACTTCTTAAGGAAATCACTGAAATCATCTCTGTTGCATGAATCAGCAAGGGAACAACCTGCCTTTAGATCAGGTAAAAGCACCTTTTTTGTGGGTGATAATATCTTTGCAGTCTCAGCCATAAAATGAACTCCGCAAAATACGATCATATCAGCCTGTGTTTTAGCTGCCTGTTGAGAAAGGTAAAGACTATCACCTATAAAATCAGCTATATCCTGAATCTTTCCCTCCTGGTAATAATGTGCAAGGATCACTGCATTCTTTTCCTTGCGCAGCTTATTAATTTCCGCGACAAAATCGGTATTTTCACTGGTGTTTATGTCCAAAAAACCGTTTTTCAACAATTCATTATTATAATTAGTTTTAATCATAATCCTATAAAAACATGATGATAATAATATCTTGTTAATTGTGTTAAAAAAAATCTTCCCCGATACTTGATTTTTATCTTATCAAAAGTTTATTAACAATAAATAACAACGACGTCTAACAGTTACATCCTGTAAATTAGCGTATTTTTCAATTATCAACCATCGGTTCATAACTAATTATGTACAAAAATACTGAGATTTTTCCTGTATGCATAGTGTTTGACAATTGTTTAAAATCATAAGAAAAATATTCATAAATTTTTGGATTTTGGTTATAATTGAAATAATTGACAAAAATCCTGCCATACTGATGAATTAGTCACCATTTTTGAGTCGTTTTTTAACAACGGGTTAACAATGCTGAATAACGGATATTCAATTCTTTTTATCGAAGACTTTGGCATTTCAGTACCAATTTAATTATATTTGTTAATTAATGAAATAATTTACTGTTTATGAAGATAGCAATGGCCTGCGATCATGCCGGTTTTGATCTGAAGGTAAAGTTACTTGAATTTTTGAAAGAAAAGGGAAATGAAATCACCGACCTCGGGGCCTTTTCATCGGAAGCTTCAGATTATCCGGACTTTGGGCATATTTTGGCCGCGCACATTGCAGAAAACAAATCCGAATTCGGGATTTCACTTTGCGGCAGCGGAAACGGCATTAACATGACGGCGAATAAACATCCGGAAATACGTTCGGCACTTTGTTGGAATGCTGAGATTGCTGAACTCGCACGCTGCCATAATAATGCAAATATATGCGCTTTACCAGCCAGGTTTATTTCCTTTGAACAGGCCTGTGAGATCGTGGACATTTTTTTTCGGGCTTCTTTTGAAGGAGGAAGACATGAAAGGCGAATAAGCAAGATACCCATATAAACATACCATGTTATCCAATACCAGTAAATATGCAATCAGGGCAATGATTTATCTTTCCCTTAATGCTTCGGGAGATTTAAAAATTGGCATTAAAAAAGTTTCCGGAGATCTTAATATTCCTTCACCATTCCTGGCCAAGATCTTACAGGTTCTGGCCAGGCACAAGCTTCTTTCTTCCACCAAGGGACCTAACGGTGGATTCGGACTTTCCAGGGATCCGGGGAAAATTACCCTGCACGAAATAGTTACCATAATTGACGGTAATGATATATTTGACAAGTGTCTGATTTCCATGCGCTCCTGTAACGAAGAAGGCATACCCTGCCCTGTTCATGCCCGGTATGAGCCGATCAGGGAGGAGATCAGAAGACTTTTTATGGAGCTTACGGTAGGAAAGCTGGCGCAGGATATCCATTCACAGGACAGGATCATCGCTTTATAAATTTTGCCGCTGTAATACCTGCTGCAATTCCGAGCGAATCAAACAGAAAATCCCCCAGGTTTGCCGAACGGTTTAGTTGCACCAGCATATGTTGAAGCATTTCGGTGCCAAATCCGAGCATAAGGCTTACCGCAATTGAAACTGATAAAACCCGGACCGGTTTTCCGGTATTGCGGGCATAGGTTGTCAATTCGCGGTAGAAGACAAAGGAAAATCCCAGGAACATGATAAAGTGAGCCGCGAGGTCTTCGTAGCTGACCTGTAACAGATCAATTTTTTGCAAACTGTTGGCGGGGATAAGGCATAAGACCAGTATGAAAATGGTTACCACAGCAGTTTTCCAGAATACTAGCATAGCATTTTGCAATTTCATAGGTCTCCGGGTCATGCAGGTGTAATAATTATTCTGTCACCCAGTCCCCTGGATAAATTCATTTTAAGATTATTCAGTACCATATATTTCACCTGCAGTGTATGGATCCGTTCATCATTATGCTGTTCCTGGGCATACCTCATATCGGCTTCGGTTTCCTTGATGAGTTTAAGGACCTTTTCGTTCTTCAGTGCCAGTATGGCTTCAGGGACAATCTCTTTCAGCCTCATATCTTCGGTTTCAAAGTAATTCTCATGTTTTTTCCATATTTTGCTGAGATCATATGCCGAGGTGATCAGGTCAACAACGGTTTTAGAAACCATTTCGTCGGGAAGGCGAACGAAGTAATTCTGTGTATCGACTTCATGCTGAACCCGCATACTTACAATTTCAGATAGAATCTGGTTAAATACCGGATGGTGAAATTCAAGCTCATCCTGTTCAATTTCGTGGAGAATATAATCAGTAACCGTCATGGGCGGGGTACCTTTTTCGTCTTCCCGGAGGGACAAGGGCTTATTGCCATGCAGCAGCAACAGCCTGATGACCTCCTTTTCCGCAATGTATTGATCAGGCAGCAATTCAAATTTCACCGGAGATACCTGAACAGGAGGCTGGAAATAATCCCTGCCCGTCTGGTGTTTGATTTTCTGATCGGTATTGCTCCTGCGCAGCCGGGCAGTTTCGGCATACAACACCTTTTCATCAACGTCCAGGAGCCTGCTGCATTCGCGGATATATACCGATCTTACAATGCTTTCCGGGATCACCGAAATGGTTTTGATTATCTCGGTGACCAGGTTAGCCTTTTTTATCGGATCGGTTTCGGCTTCCTTAACAAGCAGGTTGGTTTTGAATGAGATGAAATCAGACTCATTGGTCAGGATGAATCCTGTGAAGGCGTTGGCATTATTTTTCCGGGCAAAGGAATCGGGATCTTCTCCGTCAGGCAGCAAAACCACCCTGACATTCAGGCCTTCTTCAAGCAACAGGTCAATTCCCCGCAAGGAAGCTTTAATTCCCGCCTCATCACCATCGTACAAAATGGTAATGTTATGTGAAAAACGTTTTATCAGCCTGATCTGGTTTATGGTGAGCGACGTGCCCGAAGATGAAACTACATTTTCCACACCGGCCTGATGCATTGAAATCACATCGGTATAACCTTCAACAAGATAACACTTGTCGTTTTTAAGGATTGCCTGTCTGGCGAAATAAAGCCCGTAGAGTATGTCGCTTTTATGATATACTTCCGATTCAGGGGAATTAATATATTTTGCCGATTTTTCATCGGATTTCATGATACGGCCTCCAAAACCCAGAATTTGTCCGGTCAGGCCATGAATAGGGAACATTACCCTTCCGTGAAACCGGTCATAGGAATAATTGTCACGTTGCAGGGTAAGGCCTGTTTTTACCAGATAATCAGTTTTATAGCCTTTATCCTCTGCTGTCCTTGTAAATGCATTCTTTTCCTCCCTGGCATAACCGAGCTGAAACTTGCGGATTGTGTCTTCGCGGAAACCTCTTTCGATAAAGTAGCTCATACCGATAGCCCTGCCTTCGACACTGTGCAGTACATCCATAAAATACTGACATGCGAACTGATTTACAGCCAGTAAGCTTTCACGCTCATTTTTTTGTTGTATTTCCTGGGCGGATTCTTCTTTCTCTACAATTTCGATATTGTACTTCCTGGCGAGATAATGAAGCGCTTCGGGATAGGTGATCTTTTCATGCTCCATTAAAAAAGTTACGGCACTGCCACCGATTCCGGTGCTGAAACATTTAAAGATCCCCTTGGCCGGACTGACAAAAAAGGAAGGTGTTTTTTCATTTTTGAACGGACTTAATCCACGGTAATTCTGGCCCGTTTTCTTAAGACTGACAAATTCCCCGATAACATCAACAATATCAGCTGCGGCAAATATCCTGTCAATGGTAGTTTTATCAATCATACCCGGTTTCAGTTAATTTCTTCGGAAGTTATCAGTTTGTTTAACAATGCATATATTGTAAGCCCCGCAATGGTTTTGATCCCAAGCTTTGCTGTTATGTTTTTGCGGTGGGTGATCACCGTATGTGAACTTATGAAAAGCTTTCCCGCAATTTCCTTATTTGTATTTCCCAAAGCCACCAGCCTGAGAACATCTTTTTCGCGATCGCTTATCTCTTCGGGCATGACCTGGAAAGAATTAAGCCTGGCGAGTGATGCTGCTGTTTTATTCAGTTTTCGGAGAATGGTTCTTTCCGTGTCCGTAAATTCGATGATCTCATTAAAACCTGTGAATTTACGCTGGGAATGTGGTAAATCATTGATCAGCAGTTTGGCAACGTATTTTCCTCCGGGCAGCATGGTCTGGATCTGATAATCTGAAAACTTTTCGAGGAACGAAGCACTGCTGATAACAAGGCTAGCCTGGTCTTTGTGGATAATATTTTTCAGTTTTTCAGGAACACTAACCTCACGAAAGGAAAACGGGTAATTCAATTGCCTTAAAAGACTAATCATACCAAAACGCGACAGGGGAGAGAGATCGGCTATAATGACATTTACGTTTTCCATGTTTCTCACTGCGCGTGGTGTTCATTAATCCATTTTTCCATGAACCTGACTTTCGGGACCAATACCTTGTCCTCGATCCTGGCGTGATCATTCAGATCGGCTTCAAGCCGGAAGAGTTCGGTAAGAATGGCATGACAAAGATTTGGATCTACCGGGAGAGGCAGGTATTTGATAATAATATTCTTAAGATCGAAAAGCTTATCCTCAATATTATCATGCTCGCTTTCAAAATCATCAATTGAATACTCCCCGAGTCGCTCGACCAGGCTGTCAGGTATTTTTTTTAAATGAAAAGCTTCTTCAACGGAAAATACATAGGGATAAACCTTTTCCTCTTCCCGTTCAATATGATCTTGTAACTCCTTGATATATCCATGAAAGAAAGTATCAATCATTCTCAACGATTCACCGCTGATACGGTCAGAAAATTCAGAAAGCTGACGGATCAGCTGTTCAATCTGAGGAATTTTTATTTCCAGGTAATAGTTATGCGATTCCCGAAGGTATTCAATGATCAGTTTCAGGGGAAAGCCCTGCAGGTTTTTCCTGGGGAAATAGTTTTTATCGTGATAGGAATTAATGATCTCGAGGAAAAAGTTAACATCGATATTGTATTCCCGGCAAACCTGCTTAATGGATCTATCACCAAATCCCAATTGAATTCCGAATCTGGAGATGATTTGCAGCAGCTGGTAATTCAAATGAATTACCTCTGCCATTTTCATATTGGGTGTTATTTGCATGATCAGGGATGTATTTAATAGTGAATCAGTGTGTAAACTTCATAAGGAGGCGATAAACGCTGCCTTCCTTTCAGAAAATCGAGTTCAATAATAAAACTTATATAAATATGCTGAATATCAAAGTAGCTTAGCAGCTCAATAACGGCCATGGAAGTACCTCCGGTTGCAAGCAGGTCATCATGGAGCAATACGGTATCGCCTGGTTGCAGCGCATCCTTATGTATTTCCACGGAGTCTTTGCCATACTCAAGATCATAGGTTGCGGAATAAGTATCAGCAGGTAGCTTGCCTGGTTTTCTTACGGGCACAAAACCCGCTCCCAATTTGCAGGCCAATGCTCCGCCTGTAATGAATCCGCGGGATTCAACAGCTACAACTTTGGTAATTTTTTTATCCGCGTAATGCGAAACGATGCCATCAACGATCAGGTTGAACAATTCAGGATTTTTAACAACAGTGGTTATATCCTTGAACTGGATACCTTTATGCGGAAAATCCGGAATATTTCGGACCGAGGCTTTAAGCTTATCGAGGTCTGCTATTGAAATCATAAAAAGAGCTTTGCACAAAATTAAGAGATTTTGTCGGCCTTACGTCGGATAATGCACGTAATTTAAACAGCCCTGACATTTTTAGGTTTGGAAAAATTTGCTTAATTTTAAAGAATCGTAGTCTTTCCTGAAGTGATATGCACATAGACCTTCTGAAATATATGTCGGACCGTATTCATGAAGAAAACGGCCGTAATAAGGAACCGGGACCTGTAATAACCATTTCCAGGGAGTACGGCTGTCCTTCAAAAATCATTGCCGGAAGGCTTGGCGAGGAGCTTTCGCGAAAGATGTATATCAAAGGGAAAGAGACCAAATGGAAGTATATCACCAAGGAGATCATGGCTGAATCTGCAAGGGCCCTGGAGGTTGATCCCGAGAAAATCAAATATGTTTTTCAGTACGAGCAGAAAAGCCTGATGGATAATATCGTTTCGGCGCAATTCAACAAATACTACAAAAGTGACAAGATGATCCGGAACACGGTAGCAAAAGTGATCCGTAACATGGCTCATGAAGGACATGTTATTATTGTCGGACGCGGAGGAGTTGCCATTACGCATGATATTCCGCGTTCGTTGCATATTATGCTTGAAGCGCCCATGGAATGGAGAATTTTGCGGATTGCCGAAAATTATAAGATATCGCAGGAGGATGCCAAAAAAGCAGCCCTGGAAGTGGATAAAAAAAGAAAAGAGTTCCGGGAGTTTTTCCAGGGGAAAGAATCGGATTATACATGGTTTGATCTCACCTTCAACTGCATGACATTTACAATCGAAGAGATTGTTCACATTATCCTGAAGGCTGCAGAGATCAGGAAGCTCATTTAACGTTTTTTGAATAACTGCCGGTATCCGGCTGGTTACCTTTCGACATCCTCAACAGCGTTGTTTAAAAACTTATTGAATAGGGCCATTGCCCTGAAGGATTCCAAAACTTCTTCTATAAAACCGGGCTGCCAGTAAACCTTGTCGGGTTCCTCTTTCATTATGGTGTAATGCTTGTACTTCAACAGGTCTATATCCGGAAAATCTTTGGGGAAACCCTTTGGGGCGGTTTTTAGCTTCTCACCCCACAGGGTTTTTCCAAAATGTTTCTGAAAGGCAGGGGCGTCGATAATAGCCCTGAATTCTTCGATATTGCCGTAAATTTCATTTCGGATGGCCTTAAGCATGGGTCCCGAAGGCATGTAAATTCCACCTGCCAGAAAGCAACTACCGGGCTCAACATGAACATAATATCCGGCATTGATCCCCTTTCTCCCGCCACGGGCTATAAATGCGCCAAAGTTGGTTTTATAGGGGAGTTTGTCGGCTGAGAACCGCGTATCCCGGTTTATCCTGAAGAGTGAATCCTTTGCTGTGGTTTGTGCGGATTCCCTGTCGAATTTGCCGATTTCCCCGATGACAATTTCGATAAAGTGTTCGAATTCTTTGCGCAGGATGGCATAGTTACCCCGGTTTGCATCAAACCATTCCTTGTTGTTATTTATACTGAGCTGTTTCAGGAACTGAAAGGTCTCTTTGTTTATCATATCATACTGTTTTGAAAAACCAACAAACCGTTATATTATTAAGCAGTTTTTGTAAATTTAGGACAATTATAATACAACAAAAACCCGCATTGGAAAAAATTACCCTGATTGTTGCCGGAGGCTCTGGAAAGCGAATGAATGCTAACATTCCCAAACAATTCCTGTCATTGGGCGGGATACCGGTATTGATGCATACACTGAATGTGTTTCGCAAATTTGATCAGCAGATGAGGATCATACTTGCATTACCGGAAAACCAGCTGTTAACCTGGCAGCAGCTTTGCCGGCAATATGGATGCACCGTGGATCATGAGATAAGGCAGGGGGGGGAGACGCGTTTTCACACTATCAGGAATTGTCTGGAAATTATACCTGGCCATTGTTTAGTTGCCGTTCATGACGGGGTAAGGCCATTGGTAAGCCTTGAAACCATAGGACGATGCTTTGATACTGCCCGTAAATTTGGAAATGCTGTTCCCTGCATTGAAATTCCCGAAACACTCCGGAAAATTACGGGGAAAGGTAATATACAGGTCGATCGATCCCTGTACCGGCTAATTCAAACTCCCCAGGTGTTTGACAGCAATATACTGAAGAAAGCCTATCTGCAGAAATACCGGAAACGTTACACAGATGACGCGGGTGTTGTGGAGGATATGGGTTACACCATTAACCTTGTTGACGGTAATCCTGAGAACATTAAGATAACCTATGAAAAAGACCTGAAAATGGCTGCCTCCTTGCTGGAATAAATAAAATGGACACATTATTCATGTCAATTTTCAGTACCACTTATAGATTTTAATACCTGTCATAAAGCATAGCAGCCCCAGTCCTGTGAGGAAGAAGAATTCAGGAAGGTTTTCGCTTAATCCGGTTCCCTCGATCATGATGCTGCGGATACTGTCGGCAAGCATGGTTAACGGAAGTTTTTGGATTACCGGAATTACCGCATCGGGAAAGTTGTGGTAACTGAAAAAAATACCGGATAAGATCAGCATCGGCATACTTACAAGATTGATCAGGCTGTTGCCGATCCTGGAACTGGATGTTCTGGAAGCCATCAATATGGAAATACCGGCAAAACAAAATCCTCCTGCGATAAAAATCATAATAAATGCGATCATACTGCCCTGGATGGGTATGCGAAAGTAGATCCAGGAAAAGACAAGCAGAACTGCGGATTCAAATAAAGACAGGGTAAAGCGTGCAAAGAAGTGCGAAAAAATAAAAAGTGACTTTTTCATAGGGGTAGCCATCATCCGGCGCAGCAATTTTTTTGTTCTGATCTCAATCAATCCGTAACCTATGCCCCATAGGAAGCCATTCATAATACCCATAGCCAGGAGTCCCGGGATCAGGAAATCGATGTACCGTGTACCTTGCTGGTCGAGTATTTTAATTGATGATTCATTATATATCACCTGTCCGTCATTGATTGCCGAGTACAGGGTCAGATAGCCGAACCGGGCATCTGCATTTTGGGGATCAAAAAAATAATACAGGCTATCCCCATTTTCCTGCAGTATTAATGTGGTTTGTCCGCGTTTAATCATCAAAACAGCACTATCCGTTGTAACCGGTATGATCCGGTAAGTAATTCTTCCCAGTTTGGTGTCAAATGACCTGCTGTATTCCTTAATGGTAGAGTCAGGCCCGTAAATGTGTGTCGAACCATCCAGGAAAACTGCCAGTTTTTC
>Ga0209751_10000663_pt1 | contig 36785 bp, 45 predicted proteins | sample RifCSP13_1_FD_184019 | JGI IMG/M metagenome (GOLD analysis project Ga0209751, IMG submission 184019) | Soil microbial communities from Rifle, Colorado - Rifle CSP2_sed 13_1 (SPAdes) (version 2) | ecosystem: Environmental > Terrestrial > Deep subsurface > Rock core/Sediment | place: Rifle...
CTTCTAAGTACGTTCTTTTAGCTATCTATGGTCTAACTAGGGAATCGAACCCTAGTGTATGCATCATCGCATACATTCCACCTCAGATTGGATCTTCCTCAATCCTGGAATTAGACCACTAAAAACCTTATGCCGCGAAAGCTTCCTCTAACATCTTCTGGAAATCATCCCATTCCATCTCTCCCGCTGCAACCTTCTCACGCGCAGCAGTAAGAGCATCCATCTTTGCAGCCTTAGAGAAAGCTTCTGCAACAACCGCTCCGCGTTCCTTCGAGAGAGTAGGAACATACTCCCTTACTGCCTGAATCGCCGCCTTTGTGGCTTCTGTAAGATCCATAACAGAAGACTTTTTCCAAGAACCCTTGAACTTTGTTTGTCCCTCACGAATAGCAGGAAGTCCAAGGACATTCTTATTGATGATCTTTTTGGTTTCATCCTCCGAACCAATCAGATTCACCAACGCCTGATTGAAGTCATTGACTGACAATGTTTCGTCAATCTGAGGGACTTCAACTTCCTCACCTTCTGCCCCACCAGCAGAATACTGGGTAGCATCAGAAGGACCACGCGAAAACTTGATCTTCGACGCCCACTTCACCAACTTGATAGACATTTTGCACCTCTTGTGGATTGTTTTAGTTAGGCACTTACCCGAATGCCTAACTTACGACTGCGGACTCTCCAACCTTTGAGTAGAAAAGCTCTTACGTCATCATCCTCCATTCTGATAAGGGGAATGTTGCGAGTAGACTTGATTTTCCGATTCTTTTTCAGCTCTTGCATTTTCATATCCTTTCTGAGTCCCCTCTACCAACTGACCCCAATATAGCATGGGGCCGCCCGGAAGTCAAGTGTCTCGTTCCCCCTACTACCCTGCGCCCGGTGGCCGGGGTTGATATTTATACTTCTGGAGATACCATCTCAACTATCATCTTCTGGCTTCTTCCTATCCACGATTGTCATACATCCCCCTAGAAAAAGTGTGAGTTTCGGCTTACTAAGCCTCATCAGTCTGGGTATTACCCAGAGACTCACAGTATTTATACATGTATATTCATATACTATACTACTATAAAACCCTCCGAGGGTACCCCTTCTCCTCCTCCACCACTACGCCTAGGTCGGCCCGGCCCATCGAGCCCGCGATCCTGTCTTTCTTTCTCTTATCTCTTATTCTTTTTTTTTTTTTTTTTTTTTTTTAATAAACATATAACGGAAGCATATAAAAGTCAGCGCGCAAGGCCGATCGGGGCCGGCGAGCTAGGAGTACTAGTACTGGTCCACCAGAACTACCCCCCGCTCGCACTTTTATATAACTTCTGGAGCCTCTTGATTACATTTTGGATATGTTCCCGTTCGGATTCCTCCTTCTTTCCTCTACTCTTTTTGTGAAGGGCATTATAGAGTTTGATCCTTTCCCAAGGCGTTGATGTTCTGTACTCATTTACTCCACAATACTCACATTTCCCATCAGGTACAAGCCGGGAACATGTTTTACAATTCTTGTAAAGCGGCTTGTGTTCTGGTGGGAATATGGAATATTGTGCGGATTCCTCACGTTTTACGATCATGATTAGATCCCTCTAATTGTATAGCCAGATAGTGATATGATCTTGAGAATCCAATCAATCAAGCGCATTGTGTAGTCCTCCATATGAATGTGGAAAAGGAAATGGTGAGGACCTGTACTAGCGCCCCCACCACTTAGATCCTCACGCCTCTACTTCCTCAGATTCCTCGATTCCCGCGAGAATGGAATCTACCGATTCCACTGTCAACATTTTCTTCACGAATGGGTCGATCTCGCGTCGGAGGGAAACGTACTCTTTCGCGAACGCATCGACGCGGGAATGAAGGTCCGCGAACACCTTCAGGAGATCCTTGCGCCCGCTCACATGCGCGACGGTGATAAGGTTGTTGACTTGCGAAACGAGCGTGGAAACGGAAGTGGTCTGCCGGGCCTTGCGAGACATAGTGTCCTCCGTGATAGTGGGCGATCGGTCCATACGCATGTAATCTAATAGCGGGGCTCGCGCTGCGCAAGGGTCTTGTGACGAGATTGTGATGAAGTTGTGAGAGTCTTAGAACTAAGGTATACAAACATGTATGCAAGACTGTATGCAAAACTGCATACGCAATTGTATACAAACCGGGGTACCCCAAAAACTAGTTTACAGATTATGGGTCCCGAAGGGTACCTTAAAATAAAATTCTAATAACTTTCAATTTCTATTTTTTCATTTAAATTTTCCCCTTTTATTTTTTTATATATTTCTTCTTATAAATTATGCGAATTGGCTCTCTTGGACTTGTTGGATCGTTGGAGTTGACTCCGTGGGGAGGGAGTGTTATACTACCCTACGGGGGAGTGACCGCCTCGATTTTGGAGAAGAAAATGGGAAAATTAAAGGGTGTGCTTACAAGTTTAAATGATATACTTGGTCCATTTCCGATTTATAATTATATAAATGGTGGTGTTTGTGTTCAATATGGAACAGGTGGTGCTGGGACTATTGTGTTAGAAGCTAGTTTAGATGAACAAGACGATTCTTCTATTCAATGGACGCAAATCCAAATGAAAAATCCTAATGATATTGCTGGCGCACCTATTGCTAATTTAGCTGCTGCTGGATTAGGAGTTGCCGATGTTGTTGGATTTAGACTCATTAGAGTTAGAAAGAGTGTAGCTGGAATTGGTCCAGTTACGGTTTCTATGAGTGTAGGGATTGGATAATATGGGATCCACTGGTGGGAGTACGAATTTCTCTGGCAAGTTGTTAGCCGAAAAGATAAGAACTCAAAAGGGAGCTACCATGCCTACTAGGACAACCTACACTCCAGTTAAGACAAATGCTGATTTAATTAATGATTTATGTAAAACTTATGGTCTTAAGTATGTAATTGATTCATCCGGAGAGAGGGTGAAAATTCATTTTACAGACAGAGAGGGTGTAATTGTTACTGGAATTGGTGTTGGTATTAGAGAAGCTATTACAGATGCAGCTCCAAAATTAGGAGTTGGAAAATGATTAGTCTTGGCTATCGCCTCCGGAATCTCCCAAATCGCTTTAGGAGTTTTAAACAGGAACTCTTGACTATTAGTAAGATTGGAATAGCTGCAGAGTTAAGAGCTATCCATAATAAAGGAGATGGCTCTAGAATTGATCTTGGTGTGCTTGGTAGAAAGCTTGTAACTGATGATGGAGCAGAATTTATTGTAGATGCTTTTCAGAATCTTGTAGAATTAGAGAATATGAAGTATCATGCATCTGGGACAGATAATACTGCTGAAAATGTCTTAGATGCTGCATTAGGAGTTGAAGTTGCAACAAGAGTAGCAGGTACACAAACAGAAGGTTCTGCAGTACAATATGTAACAGTTGCAACGATTCCATATACTGGTACATTAGCAATTGTAGAGCATGGTATCTTCTCCGCAGGTGCTGCTGGAGTATTATTAGATAGAACAGTCTTTGCAGCTATCAATGTGGTAAATGGTGATTCAATTCAGTTTACATATACATTAACTGTCAACTCTGGTGGTTAATTATGATTACATTGCAGGAATTACATGATGAATTAGTGAACGATCCTAATAATTATGGTTTTGCTTCAATGATTGCATCTGGATCTACAAATTTAATTGTTGATGAATTAAATATGGTTCGTAGTAATATTACTATCACCAAACGTTCTGTTTCTGTTGATGAGGTAATTATTACGATTGATCCAGCAGAATATATGGCTGTACAGCAAGCTGCAAAGAGAGAATGGGTTCAGATGTTATTGAGTCTTTCTCTTGGTGAAGTTCCTACAAATAATCAGAATATTATTAATGGTATTATTAGTATATTTGGTTCTAATTCAAATACGGTTAGTGCATTGAATGTACTACGGCAAAGGAATGGGAGTAGAATTGAACAGTTATTCGACGTTGATGACAAAGTTACAAAAATCCAAGTATTAGATGCAATTAATTATGTACCATAGGAGTTTCTAATGGCGGTACTGAAAATCACCTATAGTTCCGCCGCAGCAATTACTTGTACTCTTACTTCTCTAGCTGATGCTGCTTCTAGAGAGAGTTCAGTAATTCCAAATACTTCCGATTTATTTGATGATGTAATCGTTCGTGTTAAAACAAAAGGCCAAGCTGGTGGAACTGATAGAGTATATGTTTGGGTATATGCTGCTGTTGGAGATACTATCTATACTGATGGAGCAACTGGAAGTGATGCTGCATTTACTACTGCGAACATTCTAAATTGTGTTGGTCTTGGTAGTATTAGGATGAATGGGGCAAACGATGTTGTGGCAATCTTTACTGGTATCGCTGATTTGTTTGGTGGTAGAATGCCAGAGAAATGGGGTTTGATTTTTGAAAATCAAAGTGGCGCTGCATTATCAGCTACTGCTGGAGATCATGATATTGATTATCAAGGTATTACATATACATCATCATAATGAATACACGCGGGCGTAGTATTTGGTTGGGTGTTGGAGTTGAATCATTTAGCGGTGGTTACACAGATAATGTAACGCAGTTTAATCCTGATGGTGATACTTATCAAACTATAGCAGCGTGGGTAGTGCTTGGTAGAAATGCGGTTGCTGCTAGAATTTTTGGTCAAAATGCTCAACCATCAGGCAATCATTTCTGTACATTACGTCCAGTTGAGCAATCAGAGTTTACATTTTCTGCTACTACTGGTTCTATTTTAGTTAGTCAACTTGCTGGTGGTTGTCAATATGGAGGTCCACCACTTGGAGTTCCAGTTTTCATCGCGGCTAGAGTTGATGCATCGAATGTAAATAATAGAAAGGGTTGGACTGGATTTGTAAATGCTCCACCATTAGAATGGACTAGTACTGGTGGAGATGTTGGTAGTGGAGTTTTTAAAGCAGCGAAACCTGGTACATACTTTAATGTGTTTTCATTTGGAGGTAATGTAGGTTTCTTGAGTTGTGTTTTATGGAAAAATGCTCTTATTGACCCAGATGAAATTTATGAATTTTGGCGGAGTGGTATAATTCAAACACAACCTTGGGGAGCTTGGGTAGTAGATAGAAATTTGCAAGTGGCTGTTGATTTGTCTGGGAATAAAAGACACATGCCGATGGCATCCGGCAATGAAGTTGGACCTATGATGCCTAGTGTTGCAATTAGAACTTGGAGAAGATGGCAAGCTGTTCCAGAATTTTGGGTTGATCCTGCTGCTACAATAACTCCACAAGCAGCAGCAGGAGCTTTAAGTGTTGAAGGAGATTTATCTAAGTTAGTTGGCAAGATTGATACTGGTATTCTTAGTTCTGTTGGAGTTTTGAGTAAAGAGACAGATAAGAATATAGATGGAATCCTTAGTTTTGCTGGTATTATAAATAGAGAGGTTGATAGGAATTTAGCTGGTGATTTGGATTTTTCTGGTGATTTAGCTGTTTCTAAATTGTATTCTAGAGGTGTTGATGGTAACTTCTCCTTTACTGGAGTTTTAATAAAAGATATAAACAAGAATGTTGTTGGGATTCTGGGCTTGAGTGGGTCTTTAGTTAAAGAGACTAATACATCATTAAGTGGGTCATTAGATTTTAGTGGTAATTTACTTAGACAAATTGATAGAGATTTAACTGGAACTTTGAGTTTTGATGGAGATTTAGTTAGATTAAAGTCTTTTGTTAGATCCGTTGATGGTGATATAACTCCTATTGGTGGTCTTACATACGTAATTCATAAAACTCTAGGTGGATCATTATCTTTGGATGGAGATTTAATAAGAGACGTATTCAAACTATTAGTTGGTTCAATTAATTCATTAGGAGATTTAAATAAACTAATTTATAAATCGTTTGGTGGAACAATTACATTTGATGGTAATCTTGATTCTATTAAATTAGCAACACAATCCTGCTTTGGTGATTTAACACTAAGTGGATTTGTTATTACTGAAATTAATAAATATTTAGCTGGTTCAATTCTATTGAATGGAAATTTACGAAGGGATATAGATAAACAGATACCTGGGTCTTTGAGCTTTAGTGGTAGTTTAGATGCCCAAATAGATGCAATTGATCAAGATGCTGATGGTGTATTGGATTTTGTTGGGAATTTAACTACTTCTCATATTCCGTTTGTGCCAGGTAGTACTGATTTTGATGGTGTTAGAGGACCGTTTACAGCTAGGTATAGGAGATAAAAATGCCGGATTCTGTTTTCGCTAACGAGAGGAGCAATTGAAGCGATGAAAAAAGTAAATGATTTCTACACAGATACTGCTCCAGCAGATGCTAAGATGAAGAATGATGTATCTTCGGACACATCTATTGGTGGATCTACTAGTGTGATTGGGGATGTAAACAAAAATATGCCTGGTGAGGATATTGGTGTAGGTATCAAGGGTTTGGTTGTTAATAAGGGTAAGGGAAAAAAGGTGAATTTTCCATAATGCCTAGAAAGAATAAATATAATCCTAGCGGGTATCCTGTTCTAACTAAGGGACCTAAGAATAAGAGTACTCATATTAAGCATATAGATCACAACGTAAAGAGACTTAGCAGGTTTGTAAAGAAATGAGAATGAATGTAGATGTAGTATCTGGAGAATTATTAGACTACTACTTTCCTGATTCTGATTCTGATTCTAGCGAGAATGGGAATGGGAAGAAGGACAAGTGGCAGCCTAAGAAGTGGACTGTAGAATACGAACAGATTGTTTTGATGGATTTAATGGGATTGAAAGGATATGAGATAGCAGAGAAAGTAGGTATAACCCCTCAACATGTATACAATATTCTAGCAACTGATGAAGCTATTGCTATTCAGAAAGCTATGATTGGTAGGGTTAGGAAGAAGAGTTTCAATATTACTGAGGAATTAACAGAAATTCAAGAGCTCACTGTTCAAAGACTTAAGAATTGCCTAAAAGATGATGAAACATTTAAGACTTCGCGGCTTGGATTTATTGGTAAAGGTATTGATGTAATGAAGGGTATTGGTGAACACTTAAAGAATGCTCCTTCAGTTCAAGTGAATCAACAATTCACGATTCCTCCTTCGATTGCAGATAGATTCCTACTTGGATTAGAAAAAGCTGATGAGGCTCGTAGATTGAGAGCTGGTAGAGAGGTATCTGTTGTCGAATCCAAATAGTCCTAAAGATAGGGATTATATAATTACAGAAGAGGACTATGATCGTCTCTTCTCTACATTTGATGAGATGCGTAAAAAGGCTGACAAGAAAAGAGCTTCTTTATCTAATGAAGAAATACATATTTATCGTGCTAGATGTAAGAGGGATCTTTTCTTCTTAAATACAGCCATTTGTGGTAATCTTGATCTTCAACCTAAATTACATGGTGAATGGTGTGAGTATTGGGAGGATGTATTCTATAATTACCAATTTGCTTTAGGCTTACTCCCACGAGGTCACTTTAAGACTTCAACTAAGACAGTGGTTGATAATATTCGAATTGCTTTACCTTATACAGAAGAAGATAGATTATGTGATGAGATAGCTAGACCATTACCATATCCACTTACTTTAGGTCCAAATGTTCGAATATTAATTGTACATGAAGTTGAAGATGAAGCAGCGAGATTCTTATTTCAGATTGCTGCCAATTTTATGTCTAATCCACTATTAATGGCTTACTACCCTGAGTGTGTACCGGAAAGAGGGAAGCAAGTTATAAACAAAACCGCCTTAACTCTCCCGAGGGATGGTATATTTGGTGAGCCTACATTTGATGCAAAGGGTGTATCAGCAAAACAACAGGGAAACCATTATAATGTTATATCCCCAGATGACATCTATGGTAAAGAAGCTCGTAAATCTGAGGCAGAGAGCCAACAGCGTAGAGATTTCATTGATGGTATATTTGGGTTCTTGAATAATCTTAGTATAGATAAGATTTCTGGTGTTGGTACTAGATATAAGTATGATGATGTATATGGCTATATGATAGATAAATTTGAGGATAAATTATCTGTTTATAGAAGAAAAGTGGTTGAAAAAGATTCTGAGGGCATTGAACAAATCATATTCCCAGAACGTGTTACTCCAGTTCAACTTGAGATTATTAAGAAGAATAAGGAAGTTTACTATTCAGAGTGGTTGAATGATCCAGAAGAAATTGGAGATGGGTTTAATAAGGAGTGGTGGAGGACTTTTGAATGGTTGGATCAGTATAGAATAGCTGTACTTGACGGCAATCCTAATCATCCTTCAGTTGTTAGTGTTAGAGATTGTTATATATGCTTACATATCGACCCCGGAGAAGTTACAGGCGGATTTGTAATCTCTGCTACTGATTATTGGTGGCGTACATTTACATTAGGAGCAATTCCAATCGACTTCCCATCAACTGCTTTAGTTGAATTATTATTTAGTCAATCTGTGAAATGGGGAGTTCACCTAGTTACGATTGAATACGATGCAGCCCAACATCTATTAGGTGATTGGGTTCGTAGTGAAATGAGCAATCGAAATATCTACTTTGAGATTCATCCATATAGAACTAGGAAAATCGCTAAAACTAAGAGGATTGAATCTCTTGGTCAATTATATTCATCTAATCAGCTTTTTCACAATGATAAACAAGAAGAATTAAAGAAGGAGTTTGAGAGATTTGGGAAAACTTCTGATATTCATATTTTAGACGCGTTGGCTCAAATTATGGATGAAGGAGTTCGTAGGAGAGGCTTCCCTCCTGGATCGTATGGTATTATTGGAGTTCGAGATGATTCAGTAGAGAGTAGAGGGGTTGATCCTACAACTGGCTACTCCCAAATTGAATATGGGGGATCTTATTGATGAATAAACCACGCCTTGAATCTGTATATTTTGGTACTAGGGAATACCATTGGCTTGCTGGTGTATTGGAGAAATCTGCTCGCTTTCACCTAAAAGATAGGTGGGAGATAAATGTAAGGAAGATTGAAGGTCATAATCTAAAAGCAGCTCTCTCATCGAAATATGTACGTAAAGAATTATTCCCAAATAATGCTCATAAAGCTCTTGCTTGGTGTGAGATTATAAAAGAAGCTCCTATTGGAGATAGGATTCTCTTAATTGATTGTGATACATTCATTCGTGCCCCATTAGATGAGATTTGGGAGCTTGATTTTGATTATGCTCGTACAACTAGGGATTATAAGTGGCCATGGAACTCTGGGGTAATGTTTGTTCGTGTTAATGAGAAAACTAAGAAGTTTTTTGAATTAATCACCGAAGAAACCTTTAAGATGCTTGGTGATGCTAGGTATCATGAGATATATGAGAAGAAATTTGGTGGTATTCACCAAGCTTCTATTGCTGCAACTATTGAGAGAAATCTAATTCCAGGCTTTAAAGTTTTAGATATTCCTTGTTTAATTTGGAATAGTGAACATACACACAGAGGATATGAAGATTTCATTCAGTCTAAGATCGTACATTTACTACCAAGTGGTCGAAAGAAGATATTAAAAGGTGATTCTTGGGCTAATGATAAGAATTGGAGACATATTGGTAAAGAATGGCATAGTTGGGCGGGAAAGATTGTGTATAACTACCGATGGGATGAGGTTGTTTCTAAGTTAGATGAGCTTGGAAATGGTTTAATTATTGCTGAAATTGGTGTTTGGGATGGTTTGATGACAGATAAGGTATTGAAATCTGATAAAATTAGTATGTACCACCTAGTTGATCCTTGGAAAGCGTGTACTCCAAATAGTAGTTGGTGCATTTCTGGATCGAAATTGGCAACTTATAATCAAGTAAAGTTCGATAAGGCATTGAAAACAACTAGATTAAGGATAAAACGCGATCGTAGAGCTAAAATACATCAAATGGAGTCACTTGAGGCTGTTAAATTGTTCCCAGATAATTATTTCGACTTAGTTTTCATAGATGCTGACCATTCTTATGAAGGTTGTAATGAAGATATTAGAGCTTGGTTGCCAAAAGTGAAGGTTGACGGTTATCTTTGTGGCCATGATTTTGATGAACCTAGATTTTTAGGAATTAGAGAAGCTGTTGAGGGTAATTTTGGTGATAATTATACAACTGGAGAAGATTATACTTGGTTCCACAAAGTAGGAGGTAATAATGGAGGGAAAGAAGAAGTGGAGGAAGAAGGGGTCGAAGTCGGAGAGATTGGTGAAGGAAGCCTTTCACGAAGTGGAGAACAATCCACCATCAACGCTTAAGAAGCAGTCAAAAGAGAAAATGAGGAGACAGAAAATAGCAATAGCCTTAAGCAAAGCTAGAAAAAAGGGAGCAAAAGTATGAAAAAGTTAATTGTTATTCCCGTACTACTCTTTGTTTCTTTAGTTGCTCAGGCACAACCCAATTTCAGAGCACCAAGAAATACTAGAGTTGTATTATTACAGCAAGTTCCAGACTCCATACAAGTTGAAGTCTCTTGGAATCATTCCACTCCGAGATCTCTTGTAAGAGGTTATATTGTAAGTGTAGAAACTCCTTCGTGGATTTTATCTGATACAGTGCCAGCAGATCAGAATGCAGATTCGCTATGGATTCATCGAGATACTATAGATGTTTCAGTGGAATTTAGAGTTATTGCTCTAACAGATGGTGATCCTGTTGCTTCACCATTATCTACCTTTACCATACCTGCAAGTACAGTAGTTACAGCGCCTGGGAATGTTCAAGTTAAGATAATCACCTCTATTGGTATGTATCCTGATTCTATTTCTCTCGCTGGTTTAGAAAGATATGATACAATACCTAGTATTGGAGATTCTATTCATTTCCTTCCAATTGGTTGGTTTGGTAAAATATCAATGGTTTGTGGTAGTTTAGATACTGGTAATAGAGGATGGATTCAAGTTGAACCTAAAGCCTCTGCTCAACCATATGGCTGGTATATGACTGATGGAGGGGCATTTATACCAGATAGCGGGTGTGGTTGGCAAAATTCATATTCAACAGATCGTAATATTGCAGATGTAACATTTAGTGACGTAGGAATAACACTATGATTGCTCCAGCAAATATTCGTTTACTGCGTGCTACCGGCCTTGATGATGATGGAATATCAGGAGTAGCAGGTGAAATAGGAAGAATTTTAAGTAATGGTATTCCTAATTCTTTAACTTTTGATGATATTCAAGCTGAGGCAGTATTTACTGTATTAAAAGTATACAAGCGTAAGCCTGATGCTACAAATGCTTATATTTGTGTGTCCACAAGACACAAGATATTTACTCTCATAAAGAATGAGAATAGAGAATTTTTTAGATATAATGATCTCCCAATAGAGAGAAATGGAACTGGTTGGCCATTTAGAACTAGAATAATGAGACTGCCTTTGGTGGATAGGGAATGCGGAGATTGTGGTATTTACATGGCACAAATCAATCCTTCTAGATACTATTGTGATGATTGTTCTAAGGCGAGAAGAAGAGAAAAACGGAAGGGGTATGATAAGAAGCGGAGAACAAAGGCTTGTGTTTCTGACCCCGTTACACAAGGAAGTAAGTATGAAACGGGAAGAGGCGAAACTGCATGAATCTCTGTATTATACATTACGATAAGGACAAGAATCCATGCACAGACGCCTAACGACGGGAATGAGGATTGAGGGGGGTTATAAGTAAGAGGACCTCAAACTGGGTTGAAATACTCAGCATCTCTTGTCCTTAAGTATAATAAAGAGATGAGAGGGCTTACTTAAATTTTAAAAGGAAAAGGGAAACAAAAAAATGCCGTATCCAAGAGAAATATACTTGGGTGAAGTGAGAGAAGCTGAGTTGGTTCAACATATTGAGTCTGAACTAGTTCAATATTATATGGATACGAGTGAACATCTTGATGATTTAATTCAATGGCAATCTGATTACTGGGCTAAACCTACAAAGAAGCAGGCTATTTTTCCATTTAAAGGAGCTTGTACAACTGTAATTCCTGTTACAGCTATTGCTGTAGAAGCAATTCATGCTAGAACAGAGACACAATTGTTTGGACAACAACAGTTAGTTGCTGCGCAGTCTATTTCTAATGAGTGGGATGAGGCCCAGAAGCCTCTTGAAGATTTTATGAATTATTATTTATTTAGGAAAATAAAGATTAAAAGTGAACTTTCTTCTTGTTTTCTAGAGGCTGAAAAATTTGGTACTATGATTGGTAAACCTGGTTATGAGAGAGTTGTTAGATATGGTGCAAGAGAAATTAATGGTGAGGAGAAAAATTTCTCAGTTGTATACAAAGATGGTCCTTGTTTTGATGCAATTCCTGATTCTAGATTCCTTTATCCTTATTGGGCTAAAGATGTTCAATCTTCAGATTGGGTAGGGGAGGAACATAGTGAATCTCCATATTATATTTATCAAGCGGAAAAAGCAGGATTATTTAGAGAGGGTATATATGAGGATTTAATGATATATATGGAGAATCAGATGTCAGGTTCTCCTGGTGATGATGGTAAGAAGTTTGATCGTAGCCAGATGGATTTGGAGCATACAAAATATAGTATAGGGAAAAATCTTGAGTGGATTGAGTTTTGGACAGCGTGGGAAGTGGATAGTAGTGATGTTAAGAAAGAAATAGTTATTCATTACCATAGAGATTCTCGTAAAATTATGTCGATTAGATATAATTATTTATCTGATCTTCGTCGTCCTTATCGTATAGGTAAATATTTCCCAGTAGAACATAGAAGTCGTGGTATTGGTATTTGTAAGATGAATGAGCAGTTCCAGCGTTCTATTACCACTAGGCATCGTCAGTTTGTAGATAATGCTACTCTTGCTAATATCAGGATGTTTAAGATTCATAAGTTATCTGGATATGGAAATGGCGAGCCTATCTTCCCAGGGAAGATGTGGTTCTTAGATAATATGGATCAAATAGATACAATACAGATGGGTGAGGTTTATCCCTCTGCTTATCAAACAGAACAATCCGATGTAATTTATTCTCAACAGAGGACTGGAGTTAATGATGTAACTCTTGGTATGCCTCAAGTTGGTACTCCAGGAACTGCAACTTCTGATTTAGCAAGAATCCAAGAAGGAAATAAGAAGTTTGATCTGTGGTATATGAGGGTTAGAGATTTTGGTGATGAAGTTATTATGGATATTGCTGATCTATACCAACAGTTTGGGCCAAGGAATCTTGAATATTTCTATACGGCTGCTGGTGGTGAAATGGTTAGAGCATTTATGCAATTACCTTCATCTTATATCAGAGAAGGGATTATTATTAATCTGAAAGTGTCATCTCAAGTTCATAATAAGGTTCTTGATCGTCAAAATTGGCAACAAATTGCTGGATTTTTGAATCAATATTATCAAGGTTTAGCTCAATTAGCTATACCTCTTGGTAACCCTCAAATGATTCAATTGATTTTCACTAAAGGCTTAGGTGCCTTAACTGAGGCTATGAGACAGATTCTTGAGACATATGATGTTAGGAATATTGATAGAATTATTGTAAAAGAACTTGATTTGATGTTAAAGGGTCAGATTCCATCTATACTTGGAGGAGGTAATGGACCTCTCCCGCTACCTAGTGGAGCCCAACCAAATAATAGAGTTACAGGAGCTGGTGAAGCGACCGGAATGGAGCAACTTTTATCACTTATTACAGGAAATAGAGAAGGAGGCGGCGGAAACGGTTCTAGAATCTCCTGAAAATAAGTTTATAGAAAATAAACATTTTAGGAGAGGTATTAAGTTTGTGTTGGATTTGGTGGAGTCTTTAAACCCAACTAAGTTACAGGAGCTAAAGAAAGAAAATGAGCACAAAAGAAAAGGAAATTCCGAAAGTGGAGGGAACACATTCGGAGGAATCAATCCAGGAGACGAAGTCCCAAGAAGATCCGCCTATTGAGGTAACAGTAGATCCAAATTATGTATCGTCTCTTGAACAGAGATTAGCAGAACAGCAGGTTCAGTATCGTAGGTTAGAGAAGTTGATTGATAATGTAAAACAGAGTAAGGAAGAAGTTTCTGCTCCGACTCCGAAATCTAGAAATGTTGAAGAAGAAAGAAAAAGTTTTTATGAAGATCCTACTGGTGCTCTTGATGCTAGGGATGATAAGATTTTGAGGCAGATGGAAAAGATGTTAGAACCTATTAAGCGTGTTGCTTCTTCATTTCAGAATGATAGTGAATATAGGAATTTAAAACTATTGATTAAACAAGATCCTTATTTTGGAAAAGGGATGAGAGATCCTGATGTTGAATCTGCTGTTGATACTATTATGAATCAACCTGGGGTTGAGATTAATGAAAATAATATTAAATCTGCTATCTCTCAAGCTGTTGGTATGAAACAAATGGGAATGTTGGGTTCATCTAGATCATCTAATACTACAACAATAAATGAGTCAATTGATCCCCCACATGTTAGAACCACTAGAACTAGAGTGGTAAAGGAAACTGATGTGAGAAAAGAATTGACTGAAGATGATAGACTTGCTATGAAAATTGCTGGATTGAAACCTGGTAATCCAGAACATGAGAAACAATATTGGGAGTTAATTGAAGATGAAACTATGGTTCTTCCTGTTCATAAGAAGAAGGAGAAATAAATGTCTGATTCTCTTTTTACCAAATATCGTCCTAATGAGCCTGTAAGGGATTATGATGATAAATCAGAAGTTATTGAGCAAGGTTTAGATCCGAAAATAGCTGAACGTATTAAGAAGGCTGAACGTGGTGAGTTGAGGTCTAAGTTAGCTTCGATTTTAGATAGAGGAATAGTTCAGGATAGGTTATTGGTGGAACTTCCAGAAGATTTGCATGGTGAATGGGTTAGAAATGATCCTCTTGAGATTCGTAGATTAGAAACTTTAGGTTTTAGAATTGATAATGAATATGCTGTTAAGAGAGCTATCCATTCTGATGGTACTAGTAGCGCTATTGTTGGTGATGTAATTCATATGATTTGTCCAAAGGAAGTTAAAGATGTAATTAGTGAGATTCGTATTGAGAGGATGGTTAGGGAACATGCTGGTAAAAGAACAGGTAAGAGTAATGTCAATAAGGAAGAACGGGAGTTGTTGACAGATGTTAATAAGTTCCGTGATTCAGGTGTATCTGCTTTCATCAATTCTTCTGAGAGGCCGGCTGGGAATAAGGAATTAGCTGATATTGTAAAATCTATCGACTCACAGACGAAAAAGTTTGAATAGGAGATAAAATGCCTAGAGTTTTCATTCCTGCTACTGGAGCCAAGACAGTTCCTACTGTTCGTTCTGCTGTTTATGATGTAGCAGAAACGTTCTTAAAGGGAGCTGTTCTTGGTACAAATGCAGATGGGGAAGTTATTGAGTTGACTACTGGTGCTGGTGTTGTTGATGTTGTTGGTGTAGCACTAGAAGATGTTGCTTCAAAGCCTGGTTGGAATGCTGCAAATGATGATAAGATTGTTTGGCGTACTGGTGTTGTTAGAGAAGTTTCTATTGTTGATCTTATTGAAGATCCTAATCAGATCTTTAGTGGTAGGTTAACTACTGCTGCTGGAGTTGATGTTGCACCTACACAGAGTCATATTCTTGAATCTCGTGGATTACTTCTTCTTGCTAGTGGAGAGTGGACTGTTAATGATGATAATGTAACAAATGATGCTGTTCAGATTGTTGATATTGTTGTTCGTGATAGTGTTGCTGGTAGTTATGTATTATTCAAATTCTTGGCTTCTGTTATCGCTGCTTCCGCTAACATTTCATAAGGGAGAAAATACAGAATGAACACACAGGCATCGCTAAACCTGCTTTTCAGGGCTGGATTACGGAAAAATTTCAGGGACACCTGGAATGAGTACGATCCAGAATACCCTGAGTATTTAAAAGTAGATAATACTGATGAGCCAGAGATTCGGGCTACTATTATTACATCTATTTCTCGTTTAATGGAACGAGGAGATGGTGAGCCAGTTATTTATGATGATATTATTCAGGGACCACAGGTTATTGGTGTTGATAAGGAATTTGCTGGTGGTATTATTATCACTCGTCGTACTTTAGAGGATGATAAGTACGGTAAGGCCAATCAATCAGCAAAGCATCTTGCTCATGCTGGTCGTATGACTTATGAGTATAGGGCTGCTTCTATTCTTGATGATGCCTTTACTGGTGCTTTCTTCCGTGGTATTGATAATCTTCCATTAATTTCTGTTCTACATACCAATCTTAACTCACCAGCTCTTAATCCTAATCGTCCTGCTGCTGATGTTTCTCTTTCGGTTACTGGTATTACGGCTTTGTTAGATTTGGCTCAGAGAGTTACAGATCATAATGGTGATCCTATTCGTATGTCTCCTGATAAGTTAATTGTTTCTAACAATGCTGCTGATGTGAATACTGCTCTTGCTATTTGGAACTCTGCTCTGGAGCCGTTTACTCCTAATAACACTGACAATGTAATTCGTCGCCGTATTCCTAATCCTACTATTGTTATTTCTCACTACAAGGATCTTACAAGTCGTTCGTATTTCTTACAGGATAGTCGTTATAATGATGCATTCCTTAGTGTTAAAAGAGCCCTTGAGTTTGATGATACTTTCGACTTTGATACTCAAGCTGCAAAAGCTCAGTCTACTACTAGATTCCTTATTATGTTCGTTGATTACCGCGGTTGGTGGGGTGCTGATCCTACTTGAATATTAACATCTATATAGATAAGGAGAACAGAGATGACTCTACTTGGGAGATCAGGTGAGTATCATACATATCCACCTTTAGAATCAGCAGTAATTGCAGGTGGAGCAGCTGGAGATTTAACTGTTACTGGTATTAAGACTTCTGACACACTGAAACTTGTTCAAAGAGTTGATGCTGCTGGAGCAAATTTAGCTAGTGAGTTTACTATTACAGCCGCTGATACTGTTAACAATACTGGTGGAACGGATACAACTGGAATGCTACTTTTATTTGTGTGGTATAGTGCAGAGCTAGGACTATGAATATAGTTTTACTACAAGCGGCTTCTGGTCCTGATATTAATGGCCCAGTTGTTAGGGTTCCACCAGGAAATTATGATATTGAAAGAAGTGGAGTTTTTGAAAGTTGTTTAATGTTCTTAAATAAAGCATCTATTCCTCTTAATGGTCAGGTTCTATTAAGTAATCATACTTCTGTTAAATTACAAGCGAAGAATGCAAAAGATTTAACTGTTAAATTCGTTCGAACAATATGATGAGGGTGGTAGGGGTATAGTGAATCTATATCCCTACAAACCCCAATTGGAGGAAGTAAAAGATGCCGATGGCTATTGCTGATATGAGGCTAGGAGTTACTAGACCTTTAGGTGTTAATGTTGGTGGAACACAAATGCCCACTGATCAAGTTGATCTTTATTTGAATAGAGCATTCTGGGAAATTCAAAATAAATATCCTCTTAGAGAAAGGCAAGCTATTTCAACATTTTTAACAACCATTGGTGTTCGTAATTATGATGTATCATTTCCAACTGAATCTGTAGATCATATTGCAATCACTGAGAAAAGTTCTGGTCAAGGTCAACATTATCCTTTGATTCAAATTACTAGAGATGTATATGAGCAGAAGTATGCAGATACTGAGGATCAGTGGGATATTCCGGTTGAGTATGTAAGAGAAGCTTGTATTGTACGCTTATGGCCTACACCTGATGATGAGTATACTATTACAATTAGAAGAAATGTTGCGCTTACTGATCTTAGTTCTATTCAATCTTCATCCATAATCCCACAAGTTTGGGATGAGATAATTGTGATGGGTGGTTTATGGAGAGCTTGTGTTGATCTTGGTGATGTTGCTAGGGCTAATTTCTTTAAAAGTCTCCAGAGTGAGATGATTAATACAATAGTTCCGACTGAAGCTAATGAAGCTCAATCCAATTCTCAACTTGCTCATGTAGAAGTTCTTGGGTTGGAGTACTGATGAATAACGAAGTGAAAAATGGGATTATTCCTTCAAGTAATAAGGAGTTTTGGATTCTCTTAAGAGGTCTGCCTTATCATCTTCAATTTTTTGTTGCTGTGGTTTTGATAGCTAGTGTTATTGGTATTCCAAATGGTGTTTATTCATTTGTAAGAAATGATGGTGTTAGAGCGTTAACAGATTCGTTGGCTATAAGGGTAGATAATATTGAACATGATTTATTTGATCATGCAAAACAGAATAATGATTTAGTTGCAAGAGTTGATTCTGTAGCTGGATTGGTTTTGCGTTATGGAGAAAGTCTTGATTTCCTTTGGTGTTTGAATGAAAAGTCTGAACTTCCAGAAGTTAGAACGTATTGTGGTGAACTTAGAGATGATATAAGAGACGCATTAAAAATAAGAGCTGGTGTTGCGAGATAGTACCGGAAAGGGAGTAGAGATGCTTAGATTCTTTTGCAGTTTTGATGGTTTCAAGATTAGAGAACATCTTGATGGTAGATTTACAAGAGGTTCTACCAGTACAGCAATTGATATTATAACAACTGCTGGTAGAAATGGTAAAGGTGCATTATATCTTGGTGAGATTGGACCAGATGTAAATGGTGTCTCGTTTGAACTTCCTTCTGGACCACATACATCTGGAATAGTTTTGGGTATTGCTTATAAAAGATATAGCTCTCCACCTGCACGTCTGACAGGTATTTTTACATTAAAGAACTCTGGTGGGTCTAAAATCTTTACGTTACTTAAGAATGCTGGTGGATATTTAGAGGCTAGAAAAGGTTCCTCAATAGGAACACTTTTAGGTACAGGAGTTATTAATATAGATAATGGAACCTGGTATTTTATTGAACTTAAACTAACAATTCATGCTTCAACTGGAACAGTGGAAGTTCATGTTGATGGTGCAGAAGATACTCCATTAACATTAACTGGTCAAAATACGGAAGGTGCTACTGGTGGAGCTACACAATGTACTTTACATGGTATACATTCTGCGTATGAAGTTGTTGGCTTCTTATTTGATGACCTTTACTTCGCAGATGCTGTTGCTGGAATCGTAACTGATTTTGTAGGTAATTGTCAGTCTACAGTAACAGTTCCAGCAGCAGAAACGGCACAAATAGAATTTACACCTTTAAGTGGCACTGATAATAGTGATATGGTAGATGAAGCACTTCCTAATGACGATGTTGACTATAACCAATCTACTACGTCTGGGCATAAAGATAGATTTACTGTAGTTCCTCTTGGGTTGTCAGGAGTAGAAGTATTAGGAGTTAGTGTTACCTCGATAGCAAAAGAACCATCTGCTGGAGGTTCTCAGATAAAGAATGTATTGAAATCAGGAACAACAGAGGAATCTGGAGATGCTAAGACTTTAAATACTGACTATAAGTCTCAGACACATTTGTGGGAAGTAGATCCAGATACTTTAGTACAATGGGTTCCTGCTGATGTTGATGGTGTTGAAATTGGATATGAGCTAGTATAAATGTCTGAGGCAAGATTAACCTCTGCTCAGTTAGAAGTTTTAACTAAAGCTAATGCTGCTCGAATTACTTCTACTCAGTTAGAAGTATTATATAGGGCAGCGGGAAGTGGTTCAGCTAGAATAACATCTACTCAGTTAGAAGTTTTGTATATTTCAGCAGCTATTAAAATATCTGGTATTGCTGTAGATCCAACACAAAATGATATTATTATAATTGGAGATTCTGGTGCTCCCGTTTCATATGATCTACATAGATCATTAACACCAGGATTTACTCTAAATGTGGGAAATAAAATTCAGGCAGGAATTACTCCAACTGGGTTACCACAAACCTTATCTGATCTTACAATAACTGATGTTGATTGGTATTTCTATAAAGTAGTTGAAAATAATGCTGGGGGGACATTAGTTAGCAATGAAATAGCTATTGAATCTCTAGGTTATGGAACTCCACCAGTTTTGTCTGTATCTAATACAACTGGAACAGAAGCGCTTTTAAGTGTTCATTTAGATCCAATATACACAGAAGTTCATTATGTTATAGCTCTAGATGTAGATCCATATTATCTATCTCTTATTTTCGAAGTGTCTGATACATCTAGCAGTAGATTCCTTGTTCTAGCTACAGGTTTAACAAATGGAGTGACATATAGAGCTAAAGCAAATTGGTTAGGACCATTAGGTTGGAGTGGATATTCTAATGAAGTTGTATTCTTATCAGCAGCGACTATTTCACCAGCTACGTTTGATACAATAGTTAGACCAAAGTTTGGTGAGACAATTAGAGGCACATATATAGTTACTTGGCCTTCACTTCAAGGTGGAGAAGTTGCTGATTTAAATATTAGTGATGATTTAGGAGCTACATGGACTAATCTAGCTAGTGGTTTAACTGGAACAACTTATTATTTGAATACACTTCTTTACGCAAATGGTGTCGATTATCTACTTAGGATTACAGGAGATCTAGGAACTGTATACTACCAACTTTGCTTTTATATTGATAATGCTACAGCTGGTGATTATTACTGGCATGATGATTCTGGTTATGATGTTGATGTATATGATCCGACTAAATTTGTAAAGGCTTTGAATGTTAATGGTAACTGGCAGGGTCATATTACAGGTACAAATTTTGCTATGCTTGCTCAAGGTGGAGGAACTGATTTATCTCTTTTATTAGCTAAGGCAATACAAAGACATACTGATTTAGATATAACAACTAATGCTTTAGCTGATAGTGGTGAAGGTGGTTATCCTTGGGCACTATATTGGGCAGCAGAAGGTTTGGAATTTGGTGTTGCTGGACTTGTCAACAATTATCTAGGTGTTGGGGCATTTATTTTTACTGGATTAATATGGCCTTATGGAACATATCCAGCAATATATGGTCCAGGTCCAGAAAAAGGATCTTCTACTAGTTCAAAATTTGTAGTTCAACTTGCTTCAAATAACTTTGGTAGTGCTTATCCTTTAGCGCAACATATTTCCTTAGCACGTAATCTTCCTAGAATATATACAAGACAACGTGGTTATTATGATATGCCACTTTACTCAATTAGGTTAAAAGTTACACATCCAGATAGAACTAATTTTCCTTATAGAGTTAGAGTAAGAGCCACTACATTTGGTCCGGGCCTACTTTTACCAGTAAACTTTGTTTCTGATTATTGGTTAATAGATGAAACGTTTGATCTAACAGCTTCAATACCACCATTTACTGAGTATCCTTTTGATTGTGGTTGTGCTGGTGCTTTAGGTGGAAAAATTCATGGTTCTAGTGATGAAGGTAGAGCTGAGTATTCTACTTTAGGTGCAGCTGTACTTGACGTTGATTGTATTGATCTTGGTGGAAGTGTTTGTACTGGAGTACCTGTAGTACCTGTAGTTAATCCAAATTATCCAATACCAGTAAAAGGCCCAATACCATGTATTGTTTGTGCTGTGATTCCTAATTTTGTTGGTGATTCTGCTACTTTAATTCTTGGATCTGATACTGAGAATTGTGGATCTATACTAGTATCTTCAGACGATGATAATGGCCTTCCTGTTAATTATAAGTGTGCATAATGGAACCTAGAGAAAATATTAAGGGAGAAGTTAATTTTGAGGACATGACCTCTAGGAATGTCTTGGAGAAGAAAAATGTTCAAAATATGTCTGGTGAAACTCCTAGTGTATTGAATAAATCATTTTTTGTTGGAGCTAATTCTTCTCCTATTAATGTTACAGATTTCTTGAATGGTGCCCCAGGACAGAGATTATATATTTTGGGTGATGGAAACATGACAATTGTTAATGGTGTTTTGGTATTTACTAACACTGGAGCGAACAAGTTATTAGCAATCAATAAAGTATATCGATTTACCTTCTTTCAGATAGAGGGGCCACCACGTTCACATATATGGGTGGAGGATGAATGAGAATAGAACAATGGGGTTATTTAAAATATTTTGGTTCATCAGAGTTTAAAGATCCTGAAAAAATGGATTATGATTTTCTCTTAAAATTGGACAAAGCTAGAGGGATAGCTGGTATACCTTTTGTATTAAATTCAACTTATCGTGCTAAAGATAAGCTATCTCATGGTAAGGGTTTAGCTGTTGATATTAATTGTATGACTTCAGTTGATAGACTTAAGATTGTATCGTCTCTAATTGAAGTTGGTTTTGTTAGAATTGGTATATATAATAAACATATCCATGTTGATTGTGATAAATCTCTACCTCAAAATGTAATGTGGTGGGGAACTAGCAAGTAAGGAGAAATAATGCCAGGATATACGAATCCTTGGTCTGATACTGATCCACCTGGATCTCAGAATGCTAATACTATTGATGATGAATTTAGGCAATTGAGATTAGATATTCATGAAAGGATGGATGATATTGTTGATGATTGGACTGATGATCCTGTTGTTTTATCTGGGGCTGCTGGTTCTATTGGATCTTCTGAGAGATGTGATTATTTAGATGCTTCTCCTGGTGGAAATAAAGCTGCTAATCTTGTTGATATTAAATCCCATATGTTTGTAGCTTATGTTGGAACTACTGGTAGTGGTGGGGGAGTTCTTATTAATATTAATGAAATAAGTATTTTAACTGGTATTGTTTGGAATATAACTACACACGGTCTTAATATTATTTTAATGGATGGTCGTAGGACTTCTGGTCAAGTTCCAGTATTTATGACAGTTGTTGGAGCTAGCGGTATAACGAATATATTTACTTTACAATTCCAATATGGTGATGGGGCTTTAGTAAATAATGTACCAATTAACTGTACATTTCTTATCACAGCTCAAGTTACTCCTACATAATATGCCTAGAAATAGAAAGATTCTTAGGAATAGAACCATCAGAGAGTGGTCTGGTGGTGAGCAAACTTTTAAGAAACCTAATATAAGATTAGTGAAATTGATAACATCTAGGATTAATAGAGGTATGATTACTTCTATTGATTCTACTGATATTCCAAGAGAAGCTCTACAATTAGCTAAGAATACTAAAGTTGTATTTGATAAAACTAGCCGTAGAGATGGATTATCTTCATTTGAAAGTGCAGCTGATAATTCTCCAGTTCTCAAGATGTCGTTTTTGAAATCTCCAGATGGGACAGGTCATACATATAGGTTTACTCCGGATTCTATTTATGATCTTCAATCTTCTATATGGAATCCAATAACTGAGACTGTACCTTTAATTGGAACAGTTAATGATAGATTCAATGTAGCGACAGTTTTTGATATTTTTGCATTTACTAATAATGGCGCAAATGCTGTTCAATGGATTGATTCGACCCTTGATGTTTCAGATGATTTGATTGATAATTATTTTGAGTATGCAGAAGGGGCTGAATTTAGATATTGTACAGGATTTTACAATAGGATTGTTTTAGCTGCTCTGAGGGAACAAAATGAAGTTTTACTTGCTTGGACTGGGGAATATGGTTCTAAAGCTACAGCTAAACATGGTTTAGAGGACTTAGATCCTCTTGTTAATGAAACTAGTGGATTTTCACCTTTAGTAGATTCCCCAAGTGATGTTGGTGATTTTATTACAGGGGTATTTGGTCTTACATCTATTATGGTTATCTTAAGAGAAAAGAGTATTTGGCTTGCTACTAAACAAGCATCTTTTTCCAATCCATTCAATGCCTATGCGGCTGTTCCAGGTGTTGGTTGCGATTCTCCTTTTAGTACTAAAGTTACCAGATATGGATTATCTTGGTTAGATCGACGTTCTCGTACAGTTTATCATTATACTCCAGGTGGAACTCCTGAACCTATTGGTAGACCTGTTGAGAAAAGTATTATTAATAATATTACAGACCCTGATATTGTATTTGGTGCTTATGATCCTATTGAAGATTCATACTCAGTCTGCATTCCTGCTGTTGGTTCAGGGATAGTTAGAGCATGGACGTATTATTTCCAAGCGCAGGCTTGGACTTATAATGAATATAATGAAATCTCTTCATTTGATACAATTGAGTTGCTTACTGGATATGTTGCTATTGATGATCTTGTTGGTACAATGGATGGTTTAATTGGTACGATTGATGGATTATCTCCTGTTGTACAGGGTGTACCTCAGAGAATATTTGGATTTACTGATGGTACATTAGCTATCCCTGATCCTAATGCTGATACTGATTTAGGAGTAGAGTTTGAGACTGATTTAGTATCTGCGGCCTTCATGTTGCCTGGTGATGATATATATGTAGCCAATGTAGTTGTTGAATACAATATGAAATTGCCTGGAACTTTAGAGTTCTGGTATGCTCCTGATGGTGGTGTTGATATATATAGGTCTCTCATGCCAACATCCTTTATATTAGGTGATACTTTTACACCTACTGTTTTGAATAAACCTCAAATATTTACATTCAAGCGTGTTATCCATAGTAGAAGGTATGCTTTTTCGATTAGGGCTTTTAGAGGTCAATTTGATATTCTTGGATATGAAATTTGGGTAGCTGGTGCTGGTGATGTATCTATGATAAGGCAAGTCCCATGATTTTTGAATGTTCATGTAAAGAGCATGGAATATTCATTAATAGAACTGTTTGGTTGATGGATTATTCTGTTGATAATTTGAGGAAATTGTGGGAAAAATCTAGTGAACATAGAATACTTTTCTCTGATGATGTAAATGGTAATTTTCAAAAGTTTTGTAGCATATTCCTATCTCAAGATCCTAATACTGGTAATTTGTTTTCTAATGGTTTAGTTTGGGTTGTAGACGATTTTGTTGGTATATTATTTATGTCTCAGATTCATGGAGATGAGGCTCTACTTCACTTTTCATTTTTCGATGGAAGATTGCGTTATGATATATCGAGGAGAATGATTGATTATATTTTCTCAGAATATAAATTTAATAGATTAAATGCTGAAATTGTGCCATTTGCATCGAAAAGAGTATTTAGTTTTATAGAAAGTTTAGGTTTTAGGAGAGAAGGTAAGAAAAGAAAAGCCCTTTCATATAAAGATGAAAGATTTGATTTACTACTTTACGGATTACTAAGAGAGGAGTTCTACGAATGGGATACAAAGAACGTACCGTTGGAGGTGGCCCAGCTAAGGGTTTAGCTAATGATTTTGTAAGTTTTTTACAGAATTTTATTACTAGTGGTAAATTTGGTGGAGCTGAAACTAGAGGTGGTATAGGTGGCTCATCTGCTACATCTCAGTTTAATGCTGAGAATCCTATGGCAGATAGTGCTGGTATTTTTGGGTTATTAAATTCTATTATATCTAATCCCCAAGCTGACAAGAGTGTACAGGATCTAATATCTAAGGATGTTGAGCGTGGCAGGAACGATCTAAGGGCTAGGTTTGGGGCCAGTGGTGGTATGGCCTACGGGTCGCCCGCTGCGTTCGCTGAGTCCCTATATCAAGCTGAGCAAGCCCCTAGAACGGCCTTGGCCTTGGATCAGATGGCCCAGTCAAGAATCGGGTCTTTAATGCCATTTTTTCAAATGTTAATGAATACATCTTCTCTTGGGATTCCGCAAGCTCAAACTACAATGGAACCTAGTAAGTGGATGCAGGGATTCAATATGCTTCTAGATACAGCTAATACTGTTGCTAATTTTATTCCTTTTGCTGGTGGAGGAGAGACTAATGCTAGAGCAGCTAGTATGCCAGTTCCAAAACCGGCTATGGTTCAGCAAAGTATTAATAATCCTATGCCTTATGTTAGACCAGAAAATTTAAGATTTATTCCTACTCCTTCTAGTTCTCCAGGATGGGCATAAGATGCCTGTTACTATACTTCCCGGTGTTGATGAGTACCTCCGCCCAGGAATTGAGAAGTTAGGTGATACTATTTCTCTATTTACAGAAACTGATAGAAGAACACAAAGAGCTATTAGGAATATGCTCATTGAAAATCCATCATTAATTCAACAGTTTGCAGACTTAGAACATAAAACTCCAGGATCATTAAAGAAGATGGGTTTTGGTAGTGTATCAGATTTAATCTCTGGAGTTGGTCCTTCTCTTGAATTACAAGAGCAAGAGAGACTTGGTGGTAAGAAATTGGATGTTTCAGAAAAAAGATTAAATCTTGAAGAAAGACAGATAGGTCTCGAAGAAGAAAGTATTGGTTTTAAGGAAATTCAGAATCAGATGTTGAAAGATTTATTGAAAGCTAATCCTAAATTAACAGAAGATCAGGGTAAGTCTGCGGTTGCTCAATTTATGGGTGTTCCAACTGAGAAAGAAATAGAAGCATCAGGTTACGAATTAGATATTGCTAAGATGAATGCAACTAGAGCTACTAGATTACAAGAGTTGATGGATAAGGGATTAGATAAAGAAGGTCCTATGTTTAGTTATGTAGCCAAATTTAGAGCTGGTCAAGATGATCCTAATGAAACGGCTGCAATTTTAGCTGATCCTATTTTGGGTCAACAGTTCCAATTATTGTATGAGTTACAAAATGAAAGAGAAGCAAAAATCAATAAAGAGACTGGGAAAGTTCCAACTGCTATTTCAGATTTGCCAGTAGCTATTCAAGGTCAGTTTGCTCAAATTGCTCCTGTTAGAGATTCTTTTAGTCATTATAGTGATAAAGTTCAAAAATTTATGGCTTTACCAAGTTCTGAAAGATTAGCTGCATTAGTAGGAGCTGGATCTCACCAACAGGAATTGGGTGAATTGAGGAGCTTACAGAGTGGATTAATGGGTACATTTAGACCCTTACTTTCTCCTGGGCCTTTGTCTGTTGCTGATATGAGAATGTTAGAGAATATGCTTGGTAATGTATTATCAACATCTTCTTTCGTTAGAGGTAAAGAATATGTTGATGGCCAGTTAGAAGGTGTACAGAGATTTATTGAATCTAAAATCCAAGGATTAACTACAATATATCCAACTGTAAAAGTTCCAAAGACACCAGTATCTCAGATTCCTACTGATATGATTGATAAAATGATAAAAGATGGTATGACAAATCAACAAATAATGAATGAACTTATCAGGAGAGGTTATGATGTTAGTGGACTTACTTCTATTGGGGTAGGAAAATGAGTACTCCTAAGAGCAACCTGTATGATTTATTTTTTGATGCAGCAACTACACAATATGATCTACCAGCAAATCTACTTCGACAAGTGGCTAGATTTGAATCTAATTTTGATCCTGAGGCAATTAGTTATAAGGGTGCTGTTGGATTAATGCAAATAATTCCTTCTTTGCATCCAGATGTAGATCCAACCGATCCATATGCTTCTATTGATTATGCAGGTAAATTATTAAGTGATCTCCATAAACAATTTGGGTCTTGGGATCTCGCTTTAGCTGCTTACAATTCTGGACCTGGGAATGTTAAGAAATATGGGGGTGTTCCTCCATTTGAAGAAACACAGAATTACGTTAAGAATATTTTAGGTAGTTTAGATAATGTAAGTACTGAAGAAGGTAGAAGTGCTTTTGAGTTATTATTAGAAAAAAGAAGAAAAGAATTGAGTATTACTAATCCTACACCAGGATCTCAATTACCAGCTGAGATTCCAGAAGAAGGTAGGGGTCTTATTTCTAAAGCTCTTGGTTTTGTAGGAAGTGGTATTGATAAAATACAAGAGCGTCGGCAGCAACAATTAGAATCAATGTCACCTGAACAACGTAGAACGTATGATGAATTACAAAAATATTCTAAGCATGATATTGGACCTTTATCATGGGTATCTCCAGGTGGTGTTGGTTTTGCTTCTAGAGCTTCTAGACTTGGAATTATTAGGAGATTTTCTCCTTTTAGAAGGAGTGGATCAAAGCTATCTGGTGCGGTAGAAAAAATGTCATCCTCTAGACCACATGGGGTAGCTGAGGATGTTCTTAGATTAGAAGAATCATCTAAAGTAATTGCTTCCCTTGAAACTAAGGGATATAATATTTGGACTAAAAGTTTGGGTGGCAAAAATCCTTCAGAGTTTGCTAAATTGATGGGTGAAATGACTTCTGCTGAAAAACCTATTGCTCAAAAAGGTATGTTATTGTCTTTACAAGAGAATCTTGCTAATATGAGTAGGTTGAGTAGAGAAGCACAACAAAATTTAATGTCTCCTGCTGGTAAACTTAGGTTACAAGCGACTTTTGATGGATTACCGTCAGAACACCTTGAATATTTCAATAGATTAGTAGAAACAGGACAATATCAAAGACTTACTAGGTGGTTAGGTGTTGTATCCTTAGCTTATCCTTGGGCACGTAAGGTTGGTAGGAGTGTACTAGAAAGACTTGAAGGAGGAATTTACTGATGACTCCTCAACAAGTAGCTATTGATTTTATTTCTAAATTTAATGGTGATAGTTCTAAAGCTATGGGTGAATTTTCTAATCAATCACAGATGAAATTATCTGGTGGGAATGCTCCTAATGAGAAATTTACTCAAGTATCTACTATTTTAAATAAAATATCTATGATTCAAGATGATGTTGATAAGATAGGAGATGCTACAAAAATATTCGAAAGTCCTGCATTTAATACAATGATATTTAATCGCGTTAGTGAGATGAATAATCTTCTTGGAGGTGAGATTTATGAGACACCTGATCCAATGAGTTTATCTAAGAATGTATTTGATTATGAACAAGCTTTGATTGAGATGGAAAATGAAATTCCTAGAATTAAGAAACAAGAAGATAGGATGAGTGCTCTTTGGGTAATCAATGAGTTAATGATGTCCATTGACGCTCTTAAGGGTGCAAACAATGTCCAGGCCTGAAGATAAGATTCCTCCAATAGATCAATTATTTATCCGGCAAGATGTTACTCGTGTAAGTCTAGGAGAACCTAGACCTTACATTGGATGGAGAGAAGTTGTTAGGCAATATTTACCAGAACATTTAAAATCTCTAATTCCATCTTCAGCTGAAACTGATGAATATAAATTAAAAGAGAGTCTTAGAAGTAGAATACCTCTTGATAAGAATCTCCCATATCGAGAAGCAGAGAAGGCAAGAGATCAGGAGATTGAAAATCTTATAGCCAGAGGTGATACTGATTTACTTATTCCAGTTGAGAAATCTTTATTTGAGAAAGTTATACCTACTGAAATTAGAGAATTTTTTCGCCCATCTACTATTACAAGAGAATCTCTTGCTGCCAAGGGTTTGAAAGTTGCTAGGACAGTTTCTGGTATTGATGAACCATTTAGCATGATTGATCCAACTCCACTTTTCCGTGCTGGTGGAGCTGCTGTAAGAGTTGGGAAAGTAGGAGCTGAAGTAGTAGAATCGAAGAAAATATTAAGTGCAATGGATAATATTATATCCGAAGCTAGAACAGGAGAAGGTCTTGTTGGAGCAGGTTTTGATCCTTCATTATTTAAGAAACTAGGTGCTAATTTATATAAAGGGGATCTTCCGGCTGTTGCAATTAAAGAAACTCTACAAAATGCTGTTGATTCAGTAAGAGGTATTGAAGGTGGAGGAAAAATTAAATTAGACTTCAGTAGTTTTGATAGGAAATTTAGGATTGCTGATAATGGTCATGGTATGAGTCCTAATGTTATAGCTAAAGAATTTATGGATGTCGGTGGAAGTTTGAAGAATGCAGAAGCTAGTGGTGGGTATGGTTTAGCGAAGGTTGGAATTTTTAGTCAAGCGGAAGAAATTAGAGTTATATCTACAGCAGAGGTACAAGGCAAAAAAGTTGAAACTACATTGATTGGATCTGGTGAAGATTGGATAAATGGTAAGATGAGAATTGAAGCCCATCCAATTGAAAAGAAAGCGCCGACAGGAACAATAATGGAGATTGTACTTACTCCAGAAGCTGGAGCTATAGACAAATGGCATTCTGCTGAGGGTTTTGTAAGAGATTTTCAAGAGTCTAATAAGTTAAAAAATATTGATGTAGAATTTACTAGAGATGGTAAATCGTTTAAGATGGGTACATATACTTTTGTAGATGCTCCAGTTGAAACTCTCCATCTTGAAAAAGCTGATATTGATATTTACCCTAGTACTTCCTTATCTATTACTGGTTACACCCGACCTCGCGTTTTAAATAATGGGTTGTTTCAATTTGAGAGTTACATGCAGAAACTTGGAAAAGATGCTCCACTTTCAGTCATCTTTGATGTAAAGCCAAAAGTTGGAGTTGATGATCCTGGTTACCCTTTTACTACTTCTAGAGAAGAACTTAAAGGTTCTACCCAAGAGGCTGTTAATAATTACTTAAAAGATATTGGTACTTTATCAGCAAGAACACAGTTTAATTTACTCCTTGATAATATTACAAAACCTACTAACATCAAGTCTAGTTCGTATGGAATGAGTGTCTATAATATTGATAAAGCAAATACTCCAGAAATATTAGAGATAGCTTCAGGAGCTAAATATTCAGGTACATTATCTGATGTAGCATCTGATGTATCTGCTTCGCTTTATAACGATATTAGTACTATTAGACGATATAAAAATATTAAGTCCTTTGATTTTGGTGGATTTGGCTTAAGCCCATTGAATTTAGGTGTTAATATTGATCGGAATGGGTTAATTAATAGTGGGATATCAATAAAAGCAAATGTTGGAGGAATTAGCGAAGGTAACTTGATTTTAATTAATCCATATACAATTTTGGATGAGGTAATTGATGAATTAGGAAGACTTTCTCCTAGAAGAGCAGCTCAACAAACATGGGAAGTATTAATTCATGAGGTTGTACATCAACTTGCAAGAGGTCATGATGAAGATTTTGCCGCAGCTTTTACTAGAGTAATCCATGCTGTTGCACCATCATCTGAAATTAATATAAAGAAATTAAATTATGCATGGGAATATGCAATTCAGAATGGTATTGGTGAGGATTTCAAACTAATCAAAGCTAAATGGAGTATTAACAATGCAGAAAATATATTCAGAGGCTTCACCGGACATCTTAGGTAAAGAAATATTGCCAGGAGTTTTGGCTGCATCATTACAAGAACCATTGGATCTTGGTTGGATTAGACAGATTGTAGAACATGGTATTGATTTAGGTCTACCTATGTCTGATATTTATGAAAATAAAAGGAATAAGGCTATTAATCTTAGAGGCATTGCTGTTCCATCATTCTCTGAATTGATGAAGAATAGTGATAAAGTTAAGAAAAAGGTCTCTATGGACTTTCTATTTGATTAATTACTTTATAAGAATCACATTCATCAACAATCTCGATAATTATATCTCTATGACCACTTTCAACAATTATTATACTTGCATCAATAGACAACAATTTCTTTGGTAGTTTAATCTTAATCTGTTCTCTCATATTATTTAGCCCTCAATTCGAGGTCACTTCCTTTTGGAGTTATTGTTATTAACCCCGCAGATGATAACCCTTTAATCAATTCTTCTAATTTGGATGATTCGGCCATAGAAGAAAATTCTCTTAATATTGTTGAAACTAAAACAGGGCCATTTTCTTTGATATAATAATATATTGCTTTTATTTCGCTCTTATAGACATTCTTTCCCATTCCCCCAACAACCTGTTGCATGTTATGCTCAATTGATTCGAGTACCTGTATGGCTTCTTCGATATTAATCCAGTCGAGTATTAGCTGATCTTTGTGTATTATATTACCATCAGCTATCTTTAGAATCATAGCTACTTTCATCACAAAAGCAGGTTTTGTCTCATAATATCCTTTAAGCCTATCTAATTTACCTTTTTTGTATCCAGCTCCATCTACATACCATTGTTCAAATTTTTTCCATGTCACTTCATCCATACCAAAGTCTCCAAATAAATTATTAGATATAAATTTTAAATCGTGAATTAGATTATTCTTAAACTCCTCATTGATACCTTTCACATCTACATCTTTATATATCAATTTTCTCCTTCGTGTATCTTCTTCATATACAAATATACACCTTCTTCCAAATCCACCATCCAAAGCTGATTGTGGTAAAATAACTCCTAATGTTTCTAATGTACTAGCACCTAAAAAATTAATACAAGGATTCTCAGCTAACTCAATGTTTCTTATGTGCGTTCCTACCGATAACTTCTTAGCTCCATCATAAGCTCGTGTTAAAAAAGAATACATATCAGGACCAGCTTTAGCTATGAACTCACTTAATTCTCCAGCATTAATGTACATCGCACATTCTTCAGCTTCAGATAATGATGAAGCCAACTTAGGTACAGTAATTTGATCTGGGGCTGAGGACAATCCTGGAACATCTTCTAATAAGTCAAGAGAATATTTAGTTGTTGTAGTTTTCTTATTACCCGCAGGCCCAATGAATAATAGATACAAATAAGGATAACACTCCCAACTACCCAGATACTCCTCTCCTACCTTTACATGACGACGGAGAACACAAGCTAATGTAAATAATCCTGTCCAGAAAATATACGATTCCTTAGCTTCGCTCCTTGGAATTGTCCATCTAAGATAGTCACTCAACCAATTCTCGCATTTACGTGGATGCTCATCGTTCATCTAACGATTCTATTGCCTCAGTTAGTGTATTTTTTTCTTCTTTAGTTAATTTACCTATATTTTCTATACACCACTCAATATAATCAGGGTCATGATACACAACATCTAACCAACTCCAATCTTTATATTTACCAAATTTAATACTTGAATTTAGAAATTCATCTGGTTCGAATTCAAACGGGCTTCTACCTTCTCTCATTTTCGCCTTCTTCAATTAGAGCATATAATAAAGTTGCATAATTACGTAGATCAATGAATCTACTTAATACACTTTCTCTCTGTCTAACATTTCCATTAACCATCTTCATAATACCAATAAAATGTTTAGACATATATACAGCCGCAACTTGTATTGGTGTGACTCTACCTTCTAATAACCTAGATACAAGTTTGAAATTATCAAGGGAATCTTCTGTAATAGCATACTCTGTATTAGCTTTTCTTAAAACTTCACTACAATGAACTTCAAGAGCATCGTGAGTTTTCAATAGATTTTCGATAGTCATATCGACCCCATTTCACTTTTAAGTTCACCATCTTCAAGTTTGAAATCTTCAAATAGATTTGGGGATTCCTCTTTTAAAATATTCCAAACTTCAATTGCCAGCCTTCTAATTTCAGTATCTGCATGCATATTTCCCCGGAGAACAAGAAAATGTCTCCAAGCCCTAGCATTTCCAGTTACAACGATTTTAGTTTCGGTGCAATTTGGTAGAACCGAACGAGCAGTTTGGCGTATTCTTTTCTTGAGTTGGGTTTTGGGTATGTCTTGGTTTGATAATGATTTTTCTAATTCATTCATTAACAATTTATATCTAACTATAGATGTATCACAAGCATCATACCAAATTCTGTATGCTTCATCAAATGAAGATAATTCCGGTGGAACTACAAATCCAACTTCACTTTCATCAACATATCTTTGAGAGAGTTGCGAATAACTGAAATGTCTATGTCGCACAAGCTCATGAGTAAGGCTACGGCTAACACCTTCGATAAGGATTGTGTAGTTTGCGTGTTCGATAACGCTTCCGTGTTTGACGTTAAGTATATTAGCAATGTATTCTTTAGATGTAGTTCTTCCTTGGATTGTTTTATGTCCATCTACTGTACCCTCCCCAAATGAAAGGTAACATAGACGACCAGCAAATTCAACTACACTTTCTTCTGGTAAATCCTCACTGAACTCGAAATCATATGGGCCATTAATTAGTGCAGGGTATGTACTAGCTATTAATGTAACTTTAGGTCCATTCCAGATTTTCATATCTTCCTCCCCTCATGTCTAAAATCTCTATTTTCATTGTATTTCATTTTTAATTCAAGAGCTTCCTCTAAATCTATATGATATTCACCACAAAAAAGTGCAATTCTAATGATACAATCAGCTAATTCAATTGGGATACCTTTTGGTTTACCATCATCTAAAACAAAATATATTTCATCATATCTTTTTCCATTTCTAAATTCTTCTAGGGCCTCAGATAATTCAGAATGCATCAATGCAATTAAATCTCCAAAAGATCTTTCTCCCCCCCAACCTTTTGATCTTGCAGTATATACAGATTTAAATACAAGTTCTAGGATTGTCATTTTTTTAGACCTCTAAGAGATGGAATTGGATATTGTTCTACAAAAGCTTTATTTCTTTCATCAAGGAGTTTGTATTGTTCCTCAATCAATAAATTTTGCCTCTCCAAAGCATCAGCGATCCTTCTTAATTGATGAATAGGATCAGCTCTAAGAAGGGCTTCTGCAATTTCTCTTTCTGTATTTTCTCTTGTTTCTCTATTATTATTCATACCAATTTCTCCATTTCTCCCTCGCTCCACCTATCACCAATAAGACCATCAGTGGGAATTGTAAATTCTTCATCTTTGATTATAATTGGACGTCTTAATAATTCCTCCGCCTGTAATCCAATATCTCGCGCATTTTCTTTGGGTAATTCTAAAATACATGAGTCGTGTGACATATTAGTAATTTTATGATCTTTGTATGGTTTAATTAGTTGTCTATATATCTCAATCAAACCTCCTTTCTTCCTAACAAGAGGATGTACCATCCCAGAGAAATGATCTGCTACAGTAGATTGTGGTTCAAATGCAATCTTCTTTCTCTCAAGATCATCTCCCCACTCATCATAAAAAATTCTAGTTCTTCCATATGATGTTGTTATTATACGATCTTTCCCTAATACCTCAGCCCACCAACCTTTGACATTGTAAAAGTTATGCCAATTCTTGTGATGCTCATCGGATTCTTTCAATGTGATAGATATATATGGTGGTTTATCGGAGTCAGCATTGATAATTCTCATAGCCTTATCTGGACCCATTCCATATGAAGATGCGTGATTGCGACGTTTAGATAAATACCTTTGATCTTTAGTTAAAATAACTCTACACTTAGTGCAACTTAAAGTCTCTTTCACCCAATGATGATCGCATCCTGTTTGGAAATACAAAGCCCCACCAGTTTGGCAATGAATATCAGATTTATGTAATGCATACTTCATATTTCTTTCATCTGCTAAATATGCAACAACCCAAGACTCTGCTTGAGATAAGTCTGTTACTACTAGTAACTTACCAGGTGGTGCAACGAAGATGCTACGATAATCGAGTTTCATAGTCTATCCGTAAAGTATTCTATCTTCTCAATAACCTCATACATCTTACTTCTCCTCAATGTAATACGAGACCATTCTTCTAATATCACTTTTCCATTTACAATTGAGGTGAAATACATAGGTTCAATAGAATCAATTGCTTCAACTGCAACCAACATTGGTTTATTATCTTCTTTCCTTGTTACTTTTAAGAATCTATTTAATACTATATCTCTCTCTGTCATTAGTTTACTGAATTTGCCTGGAAATATTGGATAACCTCCCTCATTCGTCATCATCTTCCTCTTTTTCTATATCATTAACAAAACGTGCATCATTTTTGTACTTTTCATAATCTTCATCAAGAACTTCAATAGGATCTCTAGGGTTCGTCTGGTGATTATATCCACTTCCATCTACATACTTCTGAGCTGCCCATCTTCCTGTATCTGGTCCATATTTATAACTACTCCTACTACGTCCATCATCACTTATTCTTGCTTCCATATACATACTATATCTCTGCCTGAGATTCCTAATCTCTCGAATAGCTCTAATAATATTATATTTCACTCTATACTTCTTTTTTGTTTCATCTTTGATACTTTCATCTACTTTACTCTTACACCACGCAAGAAGTGATACAAGAGCATCGTCATTAGTAGTCACCTTCGTTTTCACACTTCTAGTTGGCAATCCTAGACCAGTAGCTTTATTATATAACCAATCTTTTAATTTAGGAGATCGAACATTGACCTCAAAGCCCGAAACTCCATCTAATAAATATTGTAATTTTGCCCATCTGGTAATAAGAGCACCTTTTAATAGAGCAAATCTATCTTTATCAATTAACATCCCGCTATCAGAAATGTGAGTTTGCATTTCTATTGCAGACATCTCAAACTGAAATGTATTGATATTATCCGAATTTTGAAGGTCTTTTAATTGACCTAAAAATACTTCAAATGTACCACAAGTATCTTTTCCATTATATACCATTAAACGCTCAAGATCAACTTTCCGTGACCAACCTTTTTGGTCTGATTCTTCTTTACCTTCTTGTTTGTAATATGGCATCCTTGTTCTCATACTAACTTCAAATGCTAACGTATGAGGCATTTCAGGATCTATTACATGAGATGCTAAGTAAGTATCCCAAAAATAAGGAGTATTGTACTCTTTACTTATTTCATCTTGAGCTATATAGAATCCATTCAATTTCAACATAGTTGTATCGAAATATCCAAAATGGAATATCTTTCTTAGACTAGAAGATAATATTTCAGATATATATCTTTCGTTATTTTTAATAGGGAGAACTAAAGCATGATATGGAGATATTGAGAATGATATTGTAAGAATTATTGTAGTTCCCTTGATGGACTCAATATCTATTGATATAGTATCACTTTTTAATACTTTCTCAACTTCTGAAATCAACTTAAGACCTGGGGGATTTGTAATGATTGTTCTATTATCATAGTTTAATCCTCGAAATTTAGATTCTTCTTTTACTCTCTTAATGTCTGCATCAAATATTGGATATAAACCTTTTGATCTACTTACCGCGGCGGGGTGATATAATGGTATTACTTTAATATCTTCATGGACATTTCCTTGATCGTCTACATACGGAAGAATACTCCCTCTCCAGTTTCCAATTCCAATTATACTACCCTTAGCTTTCTTACCTTTTCCAGTTAAATAATGCATTGGATAGTTACCTAATGCAGCTATTACAATTGGACGATAAGAAAGAATATATTCATGAATTAATCTTATTCCAGATTGCAAGAAGGGTGTCCCCAATACGTTCTCAAACCTATCATTCCAAGGGCGGATGTTACATAGATTTTCTATTCGAATAA
>Ga0209751_10000667_pt1 | contig 36599 bp, 31 predicted proteins | sample RifCSP13_1_FD_184019 | JGI IMG/M metagenome (GOLD analysis project Ga0209751, IMG submission 184019) | Soil microbial communities from Rifle, Colorado - Rifle CSP2_sed 13_1 (SPAdes) (version 2) | ecosystem: Environmental > Terrestrial > Deep subsurface > Rock core/Sediment | place: Rifle...
CCTGTTTGCTAAACGTTGCATGAGAGAACTTTTTGAAAAACGCAAACCGGATAAAAACATATCGCCTCAGTTTGCTTTGGCCTTGGCCCGGCGTTAGTGGGACAGCAGTGACCCCAACCCCTTTTATTTCTCTTCTGATGTATAATTACCTAATGCCTATATCCCTAGAAACACAGGAAATTATGGTTGCATTTGCAATTGAGAATAAAGACAACCTTGATAGTTGGGGTAAATATATTCTCGAAGAATTACAGGATGCTTACGCTGATATGCCAGAGAGCGACAGAGCATCAACCACTGGACAACGAATAAAACACAGAATTGAAGAATTAGAAAATGTAGAAGTAGAAAAAGTAAAAGATGACGGACAAAATGAAAAACCAGAGCAACGGAGTCACGATAATAAACAAAGAAAACAGATAATTATTGGTGGCATAATAGTGGGTTTTATTATTTTGTTGTTAGGTATATATTTTTTCGTGTAAGTTTTGTTTGGCAGGAAGGACTAACTAAAGGAGTCTAACCCATTTTATTCTTGCTAAAAACTAATAAATTTGCAATTTCCGGATGAGGGTCTATATTGAAAAAATCCTTTATGAAAATACGGAAGATGGAAGGAACAATATGAAACTCAACATTAAAGCACTGGCACTGGCCGCAGGCATTGTCTGGGGCGCCGGCATGTTCATCACCGGCATTGCCAACATAATGTACCCCGATTACGCAGTAAAATTCCTCGAAGTCATGGCTTCCATCTACCCCGGCTACCAACCCTTTACAGGAACCTACAGCGTCATCATCGGAGCATTGTATGGCTTCGTCGACGCCGGCATCAGCGGCGCTATTTTCGCCTGGCTTTATAACTACTTTGAAAAATGAGAAATCAAACAATACTGATTTTCTGATTTGAACTCATCTAATTATCTATTTAAATAGATTCTATGAATTGATACTCAGAAATTTTATTAATTCTTGCTTAAAATTATTTACTTCATCTCTTTTTTTCCCATTTATATAGCAAAATATTCCTTGTTCTGTCATTATTTTAGTTTGAATAATACAGTTAAATAGGGCCCTGGGGGTATCTGATGAATTAATTCTAGGTATTTCCTCCTGATATTGCTCATAATATTCTTTTAATTGTTTTTCAACACTCTGAAATGGGGTGAATAATATTCTGTTATTATTTTTACAGTACTCCTCGTTTCTCTGATCTCCATCAAGAACGCTTATAACATTTTTTGGTAGCGAAAAAAATTGATCTTTATTATTACGGTTCATAAGATCAATCACATTTGTCCCGCCGCCAATATAAATTATTTTGTATTTAAAAAAATATGATTCATTGTTTTCAGATAGTAAATATAAAAGATATTGTTCCAGTATTTGGTCTTCTGTTAAAATGTATTTGTCCCATCCTTTAAATCCAAAAAGTATACTTTTAACATAATTATAAGATTTATTATCTATTGATACTTCTGAATTTATTGAATCCATATAAAATAATTCGTAATCATACAATGTTTTCATAAGCGCTAGCGAGTGCGTTGTAAAGATGATATTAACTTCATATTCATTACAAAATTGACGCAATTCTCTAAGTAAATTTACTTGCGCTGAAGCATCTAAAGAAATATCTATTTCATCAATAACGATAATTTTACATCTATGCTGAATCAGCTTATATAAAGTTATGACAAAATATTCGCCAGAACTTAGATAATCTTCACGAATATAAAAACCATCATTTTTCAAGATAAAATAATATTTAACCCCCTTTATAGTGGTTTCCTTTAAATCTTCAAATCTATTTGAATTATAAACTTTGGAAAGGAATTGAATTATTTCTTCTGGAATTGCATATAATTGTAATGAAATATTTTTTCTTAATTCGTCATCTATCTCGCTTAATTTCCGAAAGTGATTAAATCTTTCGCCATGAGGAATAGGGAGTTCAACATAAATACTATTTTTAATTTGTTCATCAATAATGGCATTTGTATCTATAACATTAAGTTTTGGATTAAACTTAAAAATGTATTCTGTTTCATTGATTGTATATATAATACAACTATCCTGATTGAATATATAAGGAGATGCTGTTTTAGTAAAAATATCTGCGGATTTTAAATTTTCAATTGCGCGAATAAAAGTTGTTTTACCTATGCTATTTTTGCCAACTATACAAAATAATTGATTTTTTGATAAATCAGCATTAAATATTAACTTTTTAACATGCTGTACGTTATGTATTTTAATTTCAAAATTCACTTTTATTTCACAGTTGAGTGAAAAAATAAATCTACAATATAGTTGCCATATTTTTTCCGTAACTTATTTAAATAATTTTTATCAACTGTATTTATGTAGTTTAATTGCCCGGATATTGTTGATAATTTACCGCTATAAACTTTACCTAAATAATCAGAAAATTTGTCTTTATCGTTTATATAAAAGTGTAACAATATTTCAAGTTGTTTTTTTAGCTTCATATCTACAGTAACTTTGCCTGATGGCAATATGACCATTCCTAATAATTTCACCTTGTTGCCTTTTCTAAGGCGTTTCGTTTTATGTTGATTAAGGACAAACCTGTCATTGAAAAATTCATTAAGTATTTTTGATACAATCTCTTCAATACCAACCATACTTTCTTTTGTATTAGAAGATAGAATAATATCATCTGCATATCTGGTAAAATTAATATCTCTTTCATTACAGTAGGTTTCAAGGGAATTATCAAAATTATATAAGCAAGTATTACTTATATTTGGAGAAGTCGAAAAGCCAATAGGCAATATATTGTTTACTGTAACTATATTAATTAGTTGATCTTTGTAATTAACAATATCTGATATAGGGGAATCATCTAGATTAGAATTTAATACATTCTTAATATCTGTAGCTGTTATGCTATTAAAGAAATCATTAATATCGGATTGAAAAAAATATTTGCTATTTGCATGGACTGAAACAGCTGTATAAGCGGTCTTTTCTTTTCTATAGGAATGTACAACACTAGTATTTATTTTCGCATAATCGAAAATAAAGCTATTTAAGAATCGATGATATTTTTTTAGTTTTTCCGATGGATTTAAAATTTGTTTATTGCGAATATTGAAACTTGTATATTCATTTATAATCTCTAAATTTAGTAAATCATCAAAATTTAATTTTTTGTGGAAAGTAGAATTGAATGCTTCTTTGAGAAGGAGTTTTTTCAATTGAGTAAAACTCTATACTTTAAAAATACAACTTGCCCTACCCCACTCCATGCTAATTCATGGAACGTAGGGTAGAGGACAAGATGAATTATGGCTTATAGCCCGTAGAGGCTAGACATGTGACTGGAGATACTCCTAGTCGCTAGCATAGAGATAATGTATAACTTTTATATTTTATAATCAAGAAATTGCCTGATTATCCTGCTTAATCAATCAAACATATTGTTAATTATTGATTTTTATCCCCCTTATGCCTTGCCGCATTGTGAGGAAGCGGTAGCGCAAAAATCACAGGATGTGATTTTTAGCTCATCTGAGCAGGAGGCGAATATGAGCGGCGCGTCAGCGAGACGAACAATAAGGGTGGCCGCAGGCCAAGGCATCGGGGCGGTTTTCTTTTGGGTACTTTTCTTTCGTCCGTACAAAGAAAAGTACCTCGCCGGAAAAGGCGAAATCTGATAATTAATGTATAGAGGGATTAATTACAGGATTCCGGCTTTCGCCGGAATGACGAACAACGGTAATTACAGCAAAGCTGGCAAGTCAGAAGAACCCATCAAATATTGATCCACACCGCGTGCCGCTGATCTGCCTTCGGCTATCGCCCACACGATCAAACTCTGTCCATGCTGCATATCACCAGCGGTGAAGACGCCGGCAACGCTGGTCATCCAGTTTTCATCGCGCCAGACATTACCACGTTCGTTGATGGCCACACCCAGTTGCTCAAGCATTCCCTCTTTCTCAGCGCCGGTAAATCCCATCGCCAGGAGTGCCAGTTCGCAGGGGATGGTAAAATTGCTGCCAGGTATCTCATTAAAAACGATACGTCCTGCTTCGCGCTGCATCTCTACTTTCACAATTTCCAGTTCCTTCAAATTACCGTTTTCATCGCCGATAAACTTCTTGGTGGAAACGGAATACAACCTTTCACCGCCTTCTTCGTGGGCGGATGCGGTACGGAAGATAAACGGCCACTCCGGCCAGGGGTTGTTCGGGGAGCGGGTTTCCGGCGGGCGTGGCATGATCTCAAGTGAAGTGACGGATTTGGCTCCCTGGCGGTGGACCGTCCCCAGGCAATCGGCGCCGGTATCACCACCACCGATAATGACCACATGCTTGCCTTCAGCAGAAATAAACTGATCATCTGGAATCTCATCGCCTTCGCAGCGACGGTTCTGTAATGGCAGGTAATCCATGGCCTGGTGCACGCCTTTTAATTCACGTCCGGGGATAGGCAAATCCCGTCGCGCACAGGCACCACCGGTTAATATTAACGCATCAAATTCTTTCCTTAAATCATCTACAGAAACATTGACCCCGACGTGACTGTTGGTCTCGAAGATCACACCTTCAGCGCGCATCTGATCAAGACGGCGGTCCAGCACCCGCTTTTCCATCTTGAACTCCGGGATGCCGTAACGTAGTAAACCGCCAATACGATCATCCCGCTCAAACACGGTAACGTCGTGCCCGGCGCGACAGAGCTGCTGGGCAGCAGCAAGCCCGGCCGGGCCTGAACCGATGACGGCGACTTTCTTGCCGGTCTTGATTTCCGGCGGCATAGGCTTGACCCAGCCGTTTTCCCAGGCTTTATCAATGATTGAAATTTCAACTGCCTTGATAGTTACGGGATCATCATTGATCCCCAGTACGCACGCACCTTCACAGGGAGCGGGACACAACGTGCCGGTGAACTCAGGGAAATTATTTGTTTCATGCAGTCTCTCGATTGCTGCCAGCCATTGATCACGATAGACCAGGTCATTCCAGTCCGGGATCAGGTTACCGAGCGGGCAACCCTGGTGACAAAACGGGATGCCGCAATCCATGCAACGGGCGGCTTGTTCCTTGAGTGGCTCCACCGGCCACGGTGCCATCACCTGGTGCCAGTCTTTGAGGCGTTCCCTGACCGGGCGATAGGGTTGCTTGACCCGCTTGTACTCCATGAAACCTGTAATTTTAGCCATGGGCGGCCTCCATTACGGCTTCGTCTACGGATGTGCCCTGTTCTTTTGCTTTCTTGATGGCGGCGAGTACGCGCTTGTAATCCTTTGGCATGACTTTCACAAATTTACTCTTATATTTTGCCCAGTTATCCAGGATATTATTCGCGACACTGCTCTGGGTATATTGAATGTGCTTGTTTAACAGTATCTTGACGGTTTCGATGTCTTCTTTATCTTCAAACTTGTCGAGGTCGACCATACCCATATTGCAACGGATGTTAAAATCACCCGCTTCATCCAGCACATAGGCAATACCGCCGGACATACCGGCTGCGAAGTTACGGCCGGTCTTGCCAATTATCACTACACGGCCGCCGGTCATGTATTCACAACCGTGATCACCCACACCTTCGACGACGGTATTCACGCCGCTGTTCCTGACACAGAAACGTTCACCGGCTATGCCGCGGAAATACGCTTCGCCACCGGTGGCCCCGTACAACAGGACATTACCGACCAGGATATTTTCTTCCGGTACAAACGTGGCATGACGTGGCGGGTAGACAATGATCTTGCCGCCGGACAGGCCCTTGCCGAGATAATCGTTGGCATCACCTTCCAGTGTGAGGGTGACACCTTTGGTGACGAATGCACCAAAGCTCATGCCGGCCGAACCATTGAAATGGATCCTGATGGTGTCTTCCGGCAGACCTTCCGCACCGTAACGCCTGGTAATCTCATGGCTGAGGATGGTGCCCACGGTCCGGTTGGTGTTGCGAATCGGGAGGATAATATCGACTTCTTTCCCGGATTCCAGCGCATCCTTGCAGAGCGGCACCAGTGTGGTGACATCCAGTGATTTTTCCAACCCGTGATTCTGTGTTTTGGAACAATAAATATCATCACCGGGACGGGGTACCGGTTTGTACAGGATCTTGCTGAAATCAAGGCCCTGTGCCTTCCAGTGATCGATTGCTTTTTTCACATCCAGTTTATCGACACGGCCGATCATTTCATTCATGGTGCGGAAACCCAGTTGCGCCATGTATTCACGCACTTCTTCTGCAATGTATCTGAAAAAGTTTTCAACGAATTCAGGTTTGCCGGAAAACTTCTTGACCAGTTCCGGGTTCTGGGTGGCAACACCTACCGGGCAGGTATTGAGATGGCAGACGCGCATCATGATACAACCCGATACGACCAGGGGTGCGGTGGAGAAACCGAATTCTTCTGCACCGAGTAACGCGGCGATGGTGACATCACGACCGGTCTTGAGTTGTCCGTCAGTCTGCACCACGATGCGGTCGCGCAATCCATTCTGCACGAGTACCTGTTGCGTCTCGGCCAGGCCAAGTTCCCAGGGCAGTCCGGCATGTTTCAATGAACTGATCGGTGATGCACCGGTTCCACCATCGTAACCGGAGATCAGTACGACATCGGAGTGTGCCTTGGCCACACCGGCGGCGACTGTTCCGACACCCACTTCAGCAACCAGCTTCACATTGATGCGCGCTTTCGGGTTGGCGTTTTTCAGATCGTGAATCAGCTGCGCCAGGTCCTCGATGGAATAAATATCATGGTGCGGTGGCGGTGAGATCAATCCGACACCGGCGGTGGAATAACGCACCTTGGCAATCCAGGGGTAAACCTTGGTCCCTGGTAACTGGCCGCCTTCGCCCGGCTTTGCTCCCTGCGCCATCTTGATTTGAATATCATCGGCGTTGGTGAGGTATTCTGCTGTGACACCGAAACGGCCCGAGGCGACCTGCTTGATCGCACTCCGGCGCGAATCACCATTCGCATCCGGTATATATCGATCCGGATCTTCACCGCCCTCGCCGGTATTGGATTTTCCGCCCAGCCGGTTCATGGCAATGGCGAGTGTTTCATGTGCAACTCTACTGATCGATCCGTAGGACATCGCGCCCGTGGAAAAACGTTTCAGGATGTTTTCAACCGGTTCCACTTCTTCGATGGGGACAGGAGATTTTTTGAATTCAAACAGGCCACGCAGGGTGGCCAGATGTTCACTTTGGTTGTTTATCAGGTCGGAATATTCCTTGAATACCTTGTACTGGCCGGAACGGGTGGCATGTTGCAATTTAAAAACTGTTTCCGGATTGAAGAGATGATATTCACCATCACGTCGCCACTGGTACTCACCACCCCATTCCAGGTCGGGCTGTTTGACCGGACGATCGGGAAATGCATTATGGTGACGAATGCTGGCTTCCCTGGCGATGACATCAATACCTATACCGCCGATACGTGAGGCCGTCCAGGTGAAATATTTATCAACGAATTCCTTGCTAAGTCCTATGGCTTCAAATATCTGTGCACCACGATAGGATTGCACTGTTGAGATTCCCATCTTGGACATGGTTTTGATCAGTCCCTTGCTGACGGCCTTGATGAAATTCTTGATCGCTTCTTCGTGTGACATTTCCGGCACATGTCCCTTGCCGATAAGATCACCGATTGTTTCAAAGGCAAGATAAGGATTGACGGCGTTGGCGCCATAACCGATCAATGCCGCAAAGTGGTGGACTTCACGGGGATCACCGGATTCCAGCACCAGGCCTGCACGGGTGCGTATTCCTGTCCTGATCATGTGGTGGTGTACACCGGCCGTTGCGAGCAATGCCGGGATGGCGGCATTTTCTTCATCAATACCACGATCGGAAAGAATGATATTGGTATAACCTGCAGCAACAGCAGCATCGACTTCGGCACAAATATTCTTAAGTGCGGCATCCATTCCCGGTCCATCTTCAGCAACCGGATAGAGGATGGAAACAGTCTTGCTTTTCAGGCCGGGCAGATTCACATCACGGATGCGGGCAAGTTCTTCATTGGTAATGACCGGCGTTTGCAGTTTGATCTGCCTGCAACTTTCGGGAGTGGGTTTCAGCAGGTTGCCTTCCGGTCCCAGCGTGGTACTGACCTGGGTCACCAGTTCTTCGCGAATACCATCGAGCGGCGGGTTGGTCACCTGTGCAAACAGTTGTTTGAAATAGTCATATAACAATCTTGAACGATTGGACAACACGGCAAGTGCGGCATCGGTGCCCATGGACCCGATGGGTTCCATGCCTGTTGCAGCCATCGGCGCCATCAATATACGCAAATCTTCATGGCTGTAGCCAAAGACCTGCTGCCGCTGCAACAGGGTGTCAGGATCAGTGCCGTGAATATTTTTCGGTGTAGGTAGTTTTTCCAGCGGGACAAGGTTCTTTTTCAACCATTCGCCGTAAGGATGTTCCTTGATAAACTGGTTCTTGATTTCTGCATCGTCGATGATGCGTCCCTGTTTGGTATCCACCATGAATATACGGCCGGGATGCAGCCTTTCCTTTATTTTCACATTCTCCGGTGCGACTTCCAGTACGCCCACTTCTGAAGCCATGATCACCATGTCATCCTTGGTGACATAATAACGCGAAGGTCTTAACCCGTTACGGTCCAGTACTGCACCAATCACTTCACCATCAGTAAATGCAATTGAGGCAGGACCATCCCAGGGTTCCATCAGACAGGCATGGTATTCGTAGAAAGCCCGGCGTTCTTCATCCATGGTTTCGTGTCCGCTCCAGGCTTCAGGAATCATCATCAATACAGCATGTGGTAATGGCCGGCCTGCAAGATAGAGAAATTCCATGACGTTATCAAAGGTTGCAGAATCACTGTTTCCATCAGTGATTATGGGGTAAAGCTTTTGCAGATCATCGCCAAATAATTCAGATTCGCAGAGTGCCTGGCGGGCCAGCATCCAGTTGGTGTTGCCGCGCGCGGTATTGATTTCACCATTGTGCGAGATGTAACGGAACGGATGTGCCAGCCGCCATTGCGGCAGGGTGTTGGTGGAAAACCGTTGGTGGACCAGGGCCATTGCCGATTCAATGTCGGGATCACCCAGTTCGGGGAACATCGGTTCTATCTGCGTACCGGTTAACATGCCCTTGTAAACAAAGGTACGGTATGAAAGGCTCGGCACATAAAACAAGGCCTTTTCGTCCAAGTCACTATTGGCGATAGCATGCTCGGTACGTTTACGTATTACATAAAGTTTTCTGTCGAATGCCGCAGGATCTGTGATGCTGTCATCACAGGCGATGAAAAGCTGTTTAAAAACCGGTTCTTCTGCCCTGGCGCTGGGGCCCAACAGTGAATCATCCGTGGGAACATCACGCCAACCCAGCAAGTGTTGTCCTTCATCCCTGATTATCGTTTCAAAAATCTTCCGGCATTGTGCAGATTGTTCCGGATCTCTTGGCAGGAACACCATACCAGCGCCGTATTTATTTATATCCGGTAATTCAATATTGATTTCCTTACATACCTTGCGGAAAAATTTATCCGGTTTCTGAATCAGTATGCCGACACCATCACCGGTATTTTCCTCGCAGCCACAAGCACCACGGTGCAACAGATTTTTAAGAATAGTATGGGCGTTTGTGACAATCTTGTGTGATTTGCGGCCCTTCATGTCAACGACGAAACCGACGCCACAGGCATCGTGTTCCTGGCTGGGGTCATACAGGCCTTGCGTCGGTTGACCAATGCTATGTTTCATTAAAACACCACCATAATTACAGCCACTGTTTTGAGGGCAAAATCCGCCCTCTTTGTTATTTAGACTTATGGCCTACTCGATATCACCATGACCAGACCCCAAAAAGGGAGGAAATTATAATAAAGCGGGCCATTAATGTCACGGTGCAACAATATATTATGTCATGGAGCATGCTTAAAAGTAAGCCTTGCATTTCAACAAGTTAATTAATTCTCTCTAACTCCGCGATAGCAAAACGGTCAGTCATCCCGGCAATATAATCAGCTATCACCCGTGCCCGGCCAGAGGCCCCGGCAATATCTTCTTCTTTATTCAGGCGCAACTGGACGTCTTTGGGGAATAAACCGGTATCAGCCATATAGACTTCAAACAAGGTTTTAACCGTCTGTTTGGCCTTGCCTGTCATTTGCTGCACACGGTCATGCTGGTAGAGGTTTTTTCTCAGAAACCGTTTCAGTTCCATATGCTTGTTCAAAATCTCCTCACCCAGACCAATCAACGGTACTGGCAGACTGCGTACCGTATCAATATCGGCAGGTTGATACTGATCAATCTTTGTCCGGCTGTTGGCAATCAAATCACCGACCAGTGTATTGATCATGCGCCGGACTATCTCATGGATCAGTCGTCTTTCACTCAAATCCGGCCATTGCCTGCTGACAATATCATACTGGTCACTGAACAATTCACAGACTTTTAATTGCTCCGTGGCGATTAACCCGGAACGCAGGCCATCGTCCACGTCATGATTGTTATAGGCGATTTCGTCTGCAATATTGGCCACCTGCGCTTCAAGACCAGGCTGACCACCTTCCAGGAAACGCCGTCCCAGATCACCGAGTTTGACAGCATGCTTGCGTGAACAGTGTTTGAGTATCCCTTCCCTGGTCTCAAACAAAAGATTCAGTCCGGGAAAATCCGCATAGCGTTCTTCAAGCAGATCGACAACCCGCAATGACTGAAGGTTATGTTCAAATCCGCCATAATCCTTCATGCAGTTATTCAGGACATCCTGCCCGGCATGGCCGAACGGTGTATGACCGAGGTCGTGTGCCAGACAAATCGCCTCTGTCAAATCTTCGTTAAGTTTTAATGCCCTGGCGATGGTGCGTCCTATCTGTGCAACTTCGATGGAATGGGTGAGGCGGGTACGGAACATATCACCCTCATGATTTACGAATACCTGCGTTTTGTACTCAAGCCGGCGAAAAGCAGCAGAATGAATTATGCGATCGCGATCACGCTGATACTGATTTCGATGCTCCGGTTGTGGTTCCCCGAAGATACGTCCTTTGGAATTATCTTCTCTGGCTGCATAACAAGCCAGTTCAGACATCAGCGGGACTCCGTTGCGGAAGAAAAATTTTCCAGTGTTGCCCTGAGTTTTTCAGGATCAAACTGGTTGGTAACGAATGCTTCGCCCAACTGTTTCATCAAGACCAGATGCATGGCACCATCCCTGGCTTTTTTATCCACTGCCATGAGTTCCAGCATCCTGGCTGGAGTTAAAGTTGGTGGCAATCTGACTGGTAACTTCGCTCTAGTGAGAATTTTTCTTGTCCTCTCCAGGTCCTGTGTTGACAACCAGCCGTGCCGGCTGGACAAATCGGCCGCCATCAACATACCGGCAGCGACCGCTTCACCATGTAACCAGCCTTTATAATCAAGTCCTGTTTCTATCGCATGACCAAAAGTATGGCCGAGATTCAATATTGCCCGCATACCTGACTCTTTTTCATCGATCGCTACAACTTCAGCCTTGTTCCGGCAAGACACTTCTATGGCATAACTGATTTCCTGAATTTCCCTGTGCAACAGTTTTTCAATATTCTGTTCCAGCCATTCAAAAAATTTCCGGTCGCGTATCAAGCCATATTTTATGACCTCGGCAAGCCCGGCCTGGAGCTCCCTGTCGTGCAGCGTAAGTAATGTAGAAATATCCGTAATGACGGCCCGGGGTTGATGAAAGGCACCTATCATATTTTTGCCCAGCTTGTGATTAACTGCAGTTTTCCCGCCCACTGAAGAATCCACCTGGGCAAGTACAGTAGTTGGCACCTGGATATAATCAACGCCCCGTTGATAACAGGCTGCCGCAAAGCCGGTAATATCCCCGATAACCCCGCCACCCAGGGCGACCAGACAACAGTTCCTGCTGTAGCGCTGTTGCAACAGCCTGGTAATGATTTCATTCATTACATCCAGTGTCTTGTATTGCTCACCATCAGGGAGTATCACTTTGTCTGTTGTAAAACTACCCAGGGACCGCATGGTCCGCTCAAGGTACAAGGACGCGATGGTATCGTTGGTGACCACCAACACTTGTTTTGATCTAATACAATTTTTGAATATTTCCGGCTTGTCCAGCAATCCCCCGCCTATAAATATCGGGTAAGCATGCTCACCAAGTTCTACCCTGATTTCCTTCATTGTATTGCCCTGTACTTGCATATTTCCTCTATAACCTGTGAAACCGGTTGCCGGTCTGTATCCACAATGAGATCAGCAATCTCCTCATACAAGGGAGATCTTGTTTTGAGTAATTCCTCCATTTTTTTCCGGGGATCGTCCGTGTTCAGCAGGGGTCTTTTATTGTCTCTGGTTGCGCGTTTTAACAGTTGCTTGATTCCTGCTCTAAGATATACAACCACACCCCTTTCAGCGAGATTTTTTCTGTTTACATGATTAAGAACAACACCACCTCCCGTTGCCAGGACAATATCAGACTGTCCTGTCAATTCCTCAATCACATCGGATTCCCGTCTGCGGAAACCTTCTTCTCCTTCAATATCGAATATTAACGCAATCCTGACGCCGGTTCGATTTTCTATTGCCTGGTCGCTGTCAAAAAACCGTAAATTGAGTATTTTTGCCAGCCGGCGGCCAATCGTCGATTTACCCGCACCCATCGGGCCGATAAGAAATATGTTGTTGTGATTTTTCAATTGGTGTCAGCTTATGGCGTTGGTCTTTAATAATTAACAATATGTCATGCATGATACTAGAACCTATCTCAAGATTCCTCACGAGCCGCATTGCTGCACCAAAAGCCCGCGGTCAAGGCGCGCGAGGCACAGGTGATAGCCGTAGCTATCGCCAAGCCGATTAACGCAGAGTGCAGGTTTTTGTTGCGCAACCCGCAGGGACGGGGTGTTTGCGGCACATGGCCGCGTCGCTCGTCGCTCATTTGGAACAACCAACTACTCTTCCTTGCCCTGCCACCGCAAACCTCGCCGTCGCGACCGCGCGGAATCTTGAGATAGGTTCAATAATCGGGACCGATCAACTGCAGAAAAGAAAAGGGTGTGACCATCAATATGGCCACACCCTGTAAAGTATTAACTGATGTTATGGTTGTTAAATGGACTAAATTTGCAGATTTTCCTTCAGTATCTTTGGTGTTACAAAGATAAGCAGTTCGGATTTTGTAGTGCTTTCGGAAGTTCTCTTGAAGAGAAAGCCGACATAGGGCAAATCTCCGAAGAACGGTATTCTGTCTGATGAATTATTTGCTGTTTGTGAATATACACCACCCAGTACGACCGTCTCGCCATTATCTACCAGCACCTGTGTGCTTACGCTCCGGGTATTGATGGGGGGCACACCCAAAACATCAGGTGCCCCACGGGTGTCCTGATTCACAGAAAGATCAAGCAAAACACGATCATCAGGTGTTATTTGCGGTGTGACTCTCAGTGCCAGCACGGCCTTCTTGAATGATACTGAAGTTGCACCACTGGACGATGCTTCCTGATAAGGAATTTCCACACCGGATTCAATAACGGCCTCACGCTGGTTGGCGGTGATTACTTTGGGACTGGCAATGTTTTCACCACGGCCTTCTGCCAAAGCAGCAGACAATTCAAGCTGCATCAGATAAGAACCGATAATGCCGTAGGCCAGAGACAATGATCCGGTAGCACCTGCAACCGGTAAAGTCACCATCAGATTCTCATTTGTGCCATTATTAAATGATGTGGTACCGCCAAAATCCGTAGTGCCTGGCTGTCCACCTCCGATAAATAATCCCGGTTCCCCTGATCCTCCCAATGTATTGGTAAGGGGGTCTTCCCTGGTTGCCTTGCTGTATCCAAACCGCACGCCGAGGTCCTTGGAAAAACTTTCATCGGCATTGACAATACGTGATTCAATTAATACCTGGCGCACAGGTATGTCCAGTTTCGCCACCATCGCCCTGATACTCTCCAGGCTGGTAGCAACATCCTGAATAATCAGTGTATTGGTCCTGGAATCGATTGTGACATTACCCCTGGTGGATAAAAGGTTATTTGCCTCGGCCTTTATCAATTTGGCCAGTTCATCCGCCTTGGCATAATTAACTTGTAAAAACTCTGTCGATAATGGCGCCAGTTCTTCAATCTGTTTACTTGCTTCAAGCTCAAGCTTCTCCCTTGCTGCTATCTCAGCCTGGGGCGCAACCAGTATTACGTTTCCATCCTTGCGCATACCCAACCCCTTGGATTTCAAAATGATATCCAGTGACTGGTCCCATGGTACATTTTTCAGGCGCAGGGTCACATTGCCGGTCACAGTATCGCTGGCGACCATATTGAGGCCGGTAAAATCAGCAATCAACTGCAACACTGCACGAACTTCAATATCCTGGAAATTCAGGGATAACCGCTCACCGGTATAACCAAACTTCTGCTTTTGTATGGCCTCTTTTTCCTGTTTGCTCAGCGGCTTGAATTCAATGGTAAGTTGATTATCTGACTGGTAGGCCAGATGATCAAAGTCCTGCGTTGTTGTCGTTACGACCATGCGTGCGCCATTTACGGAAAGCGAGGTATCGATCTCTTTTACTGGTGTCGCAAAATCGACCACATCCAGGCGCCTGTTAAGTTCCTCGGGCAGATTGGTTCCGACAAAATCGACCACAACCTTGCCACTTTCCTGGCCCAGGTTCACACCAACAGAAGGATCAGAAAGGGTAACAATGATACGGCCTTCTCCCGTACTGCCACGGCGAAAATCTATACTCTCTATTTTCGCATCAAAATTTGCGGCCCTGGTAGTGCTGGAAGCTCGCGCCGTGCTTGTAACAGCAGAATCTGTTACTGCGGCCAGTGTTAACGTGACGGTATCCCCCTGCACAGACATATCATATCCAACCGATTTCACCAGATTCAGGACCACACGTGTCCGGCCTGCGGCTTCTACTATGGAGGCGCTATGTGCCGCCCCGATGCCGATAGCCTGGTTTTTCTCAGCAACATTCAGACTGGTATTCGGAAAATCCACGACTATCCTGGCTGGATTATCAATTGTGAAATTGAGCGGATCACCCTGCACAGGTTCTGATAACTTGAGTTGTATCTGTACTCTGTCTCCCGGTAAAGATGAATAACTCATATCATCCAGTGTTGCTGCATAGGATGGTGCCTGAAAATATACATTCACGCATACCAGGCAAATGGTTATGCTGATGCGACCAAGCCATTTAGTCATTGCCAATTTACCTCTATTAATGATTTCATTAGGTCTGCTTGTATTCATATGCCACCCCTGATCAGATTTATTCCCCAGCCAAAGCAAGGGCCGCCTGACGTTCTTCCCAGCGCCCATCAACGTTTTTGATAATCTCTCTTAGCTCAATGCTGTCTTCTTGAATATTCAGAATCTTGCCTATGTTTCTGCCCAGATAGTTGCCAACCCTGACCCGGTGCACCGTACCTTGAGGATCGCGGACTATTGCCCATTGTGTATTTTGGTCTTCCAATGTGCCTACCATGCGCAGACTATCCAGCTCGTATGATTCCAGCTCTTCCCGGTTTCTGAATTTAATCTCCCTCTCCATGGCTTCAGTCAGGCCGCTATCCTTGGTATCAGCAATAGCTTCCTGGGATTTTTGGTAAAATAATTGAAACGGATCACGTGCTCCGGCCTGTGCAGATTTATAGGCATAGGCCTCATAAGGCTTTATTTCAGGCAGAGGCTCAAGCCTTCCGCCAGGTCTGGCCAGTATCTCATCAACCCGCATTTGCAGATCACTCATGTCAGTGGATACGCACCCTGAAACAAGTACCACAAATACCAGCCATAACGCCCGGTATGATGTTGTTCTGACAATAACCATTATTTTCCTTCCTCTTCATCAAGGGCGCGATAGGTCTTGGCGGTCGCCTTTAATACCAGCGTTGCTTCCTGTTCTTTGCCTTTTGCACCCCGTTTTTCAATACTGATGTCGTGTGTAGTGACTATGCGTGGTAATGCCGCAACACCACTAATGAATTCACCAAACTTGTGATAATCGCCTATAACGCTTATCTGGATCGGTAATTCTGCATAGAATTCTGAAGGCACTTCGTTTGACGGCTTGAACAACTCGAATTCCAGTCCAGCCGCCAGTCCGGTTTGTGATATATCTACCAGCAAACCAGCAACCTCAGTCTTGTTCGGCAGTTGCCTTAACATATCACCGAAAGACTGTTGCATCTCCTGCATCTGACGTTTCAATGCTTCAAGATTGGCTGCCTGTCTTTGTTTCGACTCAAGACTTGTAATCTGGTCAGCTTCTTTTGTTTTTTCGCTTTCTATCGTAACCCTGAGGGTCTGTATATCATAATGCCAGCCCGCAAAAAGGATTACCGCAGCGATAATTAAAACCAGGGCAATCTTTACCGGTAACGGCCAGTCTCCTATATGCTCTGGATCCAGGTTTCTCAGTTCATCCAAGTTCATGTGCCGCCCTCCGTGTCATCTGATACGGTTGGCACTGTCTGTGTAAAACGCAAGGTAAAATTACTGATACGCTGACCCGCTTCATCTTTTGCCTGAATAATTTCCAGCTGCGGGTCTTTTAACCATTCAGATGTTTCCAGATTCCTCATAAAGCTTGAAACTCTTGCATTCGATTGCGCCACTCCGTTAATTGTCACACTAGACCCTTTCTGTGTCACACGCAGCAGACTCACGCCTTCGGGTAAACTGTTTACCATCTCATCAAACAGACGCACTATCAACGGACGATTCCCCTGCAGTTGCTCAATTGCCCGCATCCTGGCCAGAAGACGTTCCTTTTCATTCTGCAATAGCCTGATCTCTGCAATCTTCTTGTCAAGCTTGTCTATTTCCAGTTTTAAATATTGATTACGTGACTGATGATATTCAAGTAACTGTGTATGATAGAGATGCACAACACCCCAGATACCAACCGCTACAAGTGCCGCAATACCCAGCACGACATAAAATTCCTGCTGTCTTTGCTTGCGAAGTTCATCACGCCAGGGAAGAAGATTAATCTTAGACATCAGCCAAAACTCCTCAATGCCAAACCACAAGCCACCATTAATGAGGGAGCATCATTACTCAGGGTTTGCGCCGGTACTTTTGAAGAAACAGACATATTTGCAAATGGATTAGCAACAATCGTAGGGACACCTACTGTTGATTGTACAACTTCCTGTATACCGGGAATCGATGCACAACCTCCCGCCAGGACCAGGTGATCGATACTCGCGATCTGGCTGGATGAGAAAAAGAATTGTTGTGCACGGCTTATTTGTTGTGCCATGGATTGCTTGAATGGATTCAATACTTCTAGTTCATAATTGTCTGGCAATCCACCCTGTTTACCCAGTTTCTTGGCCATCCCGGCTTCTTCATATGAGAGTCCATATCGTCTTTGAATTTCCTCAGTAAGTTGTGCTCCGCCAAAATGCTGTTCCCTGGAATAAATGATCTTCAGATTTTCGAGCACACTGAATGTGGTGACTGATGAACCGACATCGGCAATGGCAATCGTCAGCCCTTCTCCGCCACCAAATAAATCTCTTGCCATCATGCTCACAGTATTTTCCAGGGCGAAAGCTTCAACATCGACTATCTTTGCTTTCATGCTCCCTACTTCAAGGGCAGCTACCCGCATATCGACATTTTCACTGCGTGAAGCTGCAAGCAGGACATCAACTTGGTCAATATTATTTTCAGCAGGCCCGATAACTTCAAAATCAAGACTGACTTCATCCAGTGAGAACGGGATATATTGGTCTGCTTCCAGTTTTATCTGGTTTTCCATATCTGCATCGGACAGATTGGCTGGCATAGTGATAATTTTGGTAATTACAGCCGACCCGGCAACAGCTACGGCAGCATCCTTGGTACGTGAACCGGATTTTTTGACAGCCCTGCCTATGGCCTCGCCAACAGCATCAGCATCGGATATATTCTTGTCCACAACAGAATTTGCAGGAAGTGGCTCAACGGCGTAACTTTCAACACGATATTTACTTCCGCTGCGGCTTAATTCCAGCAACTTAATTGCGGTTGCGCTAATATCGATCCCCAATACTGGTGTAGTTTTTTTCTTTAACAGGAACACTATTTTTTCCTTTTAACGTCGTGACTTATATATCATACATATACTACAACATTAACTTATTATGCCAACTATAGCCAACACAAATTTAAAAAACAAATAGTTTTTACAGTTATCTAATGTAAATAAGTAAAAAATACAATTATCATCTGAAAACAATAGATGTTGGATAATTTTACGGTACACCACACAATATGTTGCGTTTTACCTTTAATCTCTTATTGATTTTTTTCACCCTGGGTATCACCGGTGCTGCCGGTTTGGCCTGGTATGTGATCCCCCAATTACCTGAAATAGAGACGTTAAAGGACGTCAGAATGCAGGTGCCGTTGCGTGTTTACAGTGAAGATCATTCATTAATTGCCGAGTTTGGAGAACAACGCCGAATCCCGGTTTCACTGGACCAGGTCCCTGATACCATGATCAAGGCCATACTGGCAGCGGAAGATAACCGCTTCTATCAACACCCCGGTGTTGACTGGCAGGGAATATTGCGCGCTTCATTACACTTAATAAAAACCGGTGAAAAAACACAGGGCGGCAGCACCATTACCATGCAGGTAGCCCGCAACTTTTTCCTGACCAGGGAAAAGACCTACCTGCGCAAGCTTAATGAAATATTTCTCGCCTTTAAAATTGAGAAGGAATTATCCAAAGACGACATACTTTCATTGTATTTAAACAAAATATACCTGGGACAACGTGCATATGGTGTCGCCGCTGCCGCCCAGGTTTATTATGGCCTGCCTCTCGACGAACTCACTTTGCCGCAATACGCCATGCTGGCAGGACTCCCTAAAGCGCCATCAACAACAAATCCTGTCACTAACCCCACGCGGGCTTTAGAACGCCGCAACTATGTTTTGCAGCGCATGGTGAATGAAGGTTATATCAGTCCCGAAGAGTATCAGTCTGTTATCAATGCACCAGTAACAGCCAGACTGCATAGCCCTGCGGTTGAACTTGTGGCGCCGTATGTTGCAGAAATGGTGCGACAGGATCTTATAGAAAAATATGGTGATGACACTTATACATCAGGTCTGAGAGTGGTCACGACAATTAAAGATCGCAATCAGGTTGCTGCAAACGATGCGTTACGCGTTGGTTTACTGGATTATGATGAACGCCATGGATATCGTGGACCGGAACATCATTACGACCTTGGCAGTGATATGAATGAAGAGACATGGAAAAGTTTACTGCAAAGCTTTCCTTTCCTGGGCAATCTTTATCCTGCATTGATAGTGAGTGTAAAGGATCAAACTGCCACTGCTTATCTTGTTAATACTGGTTTGATAAAAATTGAATGGCCGGGTCTGTCATGGGCGCGCCGCTATATTTCCGAGAATTACCGTGGAGCAGCCCCCAAGAACGCTGCGGAAGTTGTGCAGGCAGGAGACATTGTACGCTTGAGTAAAAATGCCACAGGTGCCTGGAAGCTTGCTCAAATACCGGATGTTGAAGGCGGTCTTGTTTCCATGCGTCCATCTGATGGAGCAACGCTTGCTATGGCAGGTGGTTTCGATTTCCAGCGCAGTAAGTTTAACCGTATCATCCAGGCAACCAGGCAACCAGGTTCTGCATTCAAACCATTTATTTATTCATCTGCACTTGATGCGGGCTATACTGCAGCCTCCCTTATTAATGATGCACCTGTTGTTTTTGAAGACCCCGGAATAGAAGACGTGTGGCGTCCGGAAAATTACAGCCGTCAGACCTATGGCCCGACCCGGCTCAGGGAAGCATTGACTCACTCACGGAACCTGGTTTCCATCCGGCTGTTACATTCCATTGGGATCCCGTTTGCTATGGACTACATCGCCCGTTTCGGCTTTGATATCGAACGGCTGCCTAAAAATCTTTCACTCGCTCTGGGCAGTGGCACGGTAACACCATGGGAACTTTCACGCGCATTTTGTGTATTTGCAAACGGTGGTTATCTGATCGACCCCTATTTTATCAGGCGTATTTATACTGAAGCTGGCGAAACCCTGTTTGAGGCGAATCCTGCGGTTGCCTGCCCGCAGTGCGAACCTGCAACAGGAGGTGGCAGCTTCGCAGACAATACCGGGAATATGTCATCACCTGAACCCGGCCAGATCCACTATGCAAAGCAGGTTGTTGATTCCGAAAATGTGTGGATCATGAATTCCATCATGCGTGATGTTGTTTTGCATGGTACTGCACGCCGCGCACTGGAACTCAACCGCAAGGATATATCCGGCAAAACCGGCACAACCAACGACCAGCGTGATGCATGGTTTTCCGGATTTAACTCACAGTTGATTGCTGTGTCATGGGTTGGATTTGACAAATTCCTGCCCTTGGGTAGCGCGGAAACCGGATCCCGGGCCGCCTTGCCCATATGGATAGATTACATGCGCACAGCACTTGAGAATATGCCGGAAAGCATACTGGATCGTCCGCCGGGACTGGTATTTGCAAGGATAGATCCACAAACCGGCAAACTTGCTCCACCAGAAAGTACCAACGCCATCTTCGAGGTTTTCAGTTCAAAATACACTCCGAAGGAAATTACCGATAGTATTTCAGGCACGGGCAAACATGACGGGGAAACCTCCAGCATTCAGGATATTTTTTGACCTGCAATATTATACCGGTATTGCAAAACAGTGAATCAGGGTCCCGGCAGCATGTATTTTGATAATTCCTTAAATTAATTTGTATTGATCCAATCGCCACATTATTAACTGTGCATGCCTTCTAAACCCCTGATACTCCGCATAGCGATCAATACGCCGCTGCGCCGTCTGTTCGATTATTTGCCACCAAATGGCTGTCGGCCGGAACAACTGGTTCCCGGCCAGCGGCTGCGGGTGCCTTTTGGTAAATCAAAAGAAAAGATCGGATTATTGGTGGAAATTGCCGGTGATAGTGAAGTTGAACCACACAAGCTCAAATACGCTATTGAAGTGCTTGATAGCAAGGCCATATTTGAACAACATCATTTACGGTTTTTGATATGGGCCAGCGATTACTACCAGCACCCGGCAGGTGAGGTTTTGCTGGGGACGTTGCCGAAATTATTAAGCAATGGTTCTCCTGTGTTAAAAAAACACGGACATTACTGGAAATTAAAGTCCGGCGAAGGAAACAAGCCTGATGATGTATTTGTTAATGCGCCACTTAAAACAGCAATCTTCAAGCTAATCCGATCAAATCCTGATGGCGTATCGGAGGAAACTATCCGCAAGAATTTCAAAAACTGGCGGAAACCACTCTATTCCCTGTCTGAACAAGGATGGATTGAGGCTTTTCCCCATGAAGTATCAGACGACAGGCATCTTGCCCTGTATGGGGACACTATCCAGCTCAATGCTGAACAGAAGCATGCTGTCTCGACCATTATCTCTGCAGGAAACAATTATCAGGCCTTTCTGCTCAATGGAATAACCGGTAGTGGAAAAACAGAAGTTTATCTGTATGCCATCAGGGAACATTTAAACCATGGTCTTCAGGCCCTGGTATTGCTACCTGAAATTGCATTGACTCCACAATTTATTGAGCGCGTTAAATCCAGACTGAATATAAAAACAGGTTTGTTACATTCGGGGCTTACTGACAGGGAACGTCTGGAAACATGGCTCGGCGCCAGAGACGGCGATATTAATATTGTTATCGGCACCCGTTCAGCAATCTGGACGCCATTCAAGCAACTGGGCATCATAATTATTGATGAGGAACATGATCTTTCCTACAAACAACAGGAAGGGTTCAGGTATTCGGCCCGCGATCTGGCCTTGTTCAGGGCGCATCAAAATAAAATTCCGATAGTTCTGGGCTCCGCCACACCTTCGCTCGAATCAATACAGAATGTCGTAAATAGACGTTATCAGGAAATAAAACTTACAAAACGCGCCGGCAATGCACTTTTACCAGAAATTAATATTCTCGACATTCGCAGCTGTACTATGGATGGCGCATTATCCACGCCATTGCTTGAGATCATCCGTCAGCATCTTGAGAAGAAGCAGCAGGTATTACTTTTCCTGAACCGGCGTGGTTACGCCCCGGTAATGATGTGCCATCAGTGTGGCTGGATAGCGAAATGCCCACGGTGCAATGTTCAAATGACTTACCATAAACACATTAATAAATTATATTGCCACCACTGCCAGCATCAGGAAAAGATGATAAAAAACTGTCCTGAATGTTCAAATCAAAATATTATCGAAATAGGGCATGGTACACAACGCCTTACCGAAACACTGGAGAACAACTTCCCGCACGCAAATATAATGCGAATAGATCGGGATTCAACACGGCGCAAGGGGGCTATCCAGTCCATGCTGGTAAATGCAGAGAAAGGAAACATCGATATCCTGATTGGGACCCAGATGCTGGCCAAAGGACACCATTTCCCGAAAGTGACTCTGGCAAGCATAATTGATGCGGATCAGGGTCTATACAGCGCCGATTTTCGTGCGGGAGAACGTATGGCGCAGATCATCATGCAGGTCAGTGGGCGTGCCGGTCGCGCAGATAAACCAGGCACTGTCATCATACAGACCCATCACCCGGATCACCCTTTACTGAAAACACTGGCTGGGCATGATTATGAAAAAATCTCAAAGTTGATACTGGATGAACGCAAGCAAACCATGCTGCCACCATTCTGTTATCAGGTGTTGTTACGGGCAGAGGCAAATCAACAGCATAAAATTAATCATTTTTTGCATGATGCCCGTGATCTGTTGCCAGCAATAAACACACAGTTGCAGATATTCGGGCCGATAATTGCCCCCATAGAAAAACGGGCTGGAAATTACCGTATGCAATTGCTGCTGCAAATGCTTAACCGGAAGCATCTCAGAAATATTCTAAAACCCTGGATAATTTCCCTTGAAAACCTGCCCAGCGGACGTAAGGTCAGATGGTCTCTGGACATTGATCCACAGGATATGTTGTAAGATTATCTTCTTGAATTTATTCTGCTTGCTGATAGTACAAGCGGGAAACATGAGGAACAAAACTATGTGTAAAAATTACAGGGGGGAATTTATGTTTTACTTTCTCCTGGTCTTATTGTGTCCATTGGACACTCAGGCGGTTGATGTTGCCATAACCGAAGACATAGATTCAGTTAAAGTTGTTCATAATGGTACAAATGTAACCATTATGCGAAACCAGAATCCCGATAATATTATCAACCCGGCTTACGCAAAAACATCCAGAAAGTGCCCTCCATTCTGTATTCAACCTGTAACTATCGCAGAAGGTGTGGAAACCATAGGGGAACTTGAATTACTGGACTACCTGAAACGCATCAATGCAGGAGATAGTTCAATACTGGTTGTCGACTCCCGCACACAGGACTGGGTTGAGAAAGGGACAATACCCGGATCTGTCAATATCCCCTGGACCGCTCTGAATCCGGGTGCTGGCGCAGATCCATTCACTATCAGTGATATTTTCAAGGAGAGGTTCGGGGTAAGAACAAGCGAAGGTCTCTGGGATTTTTCCGGGGCAAAAACATTAATCCTGTTTTGCAACGGCCTTTGGTGTGGGCAATCCCCTTCCAATATCCGCTCACTGCTGGTATTCGGTTATCCAGCCAGCAAACTGAAATGGTATCGTGGCGGCATGCAGGATTGGGAAAGTCTCGGCCTGACAGTGGTTAAATAAAGTGCTTCACGACCAACAGCATCTCAAAGTAATAAATCCTTACATTATATATTGCTTATCTTCTCCTCATTACCGGAGCAGGTTACAATGTGCAACTTTTTTTAGGGGAAATCTTTGAAACAGGTTTTACATGATCTGATCAGGCAATCACTGAACCGGCTTGGTGAAAAAGAAAAGCTGGCACTGAATGATAATGACGCCACCAAGATCGAGAAGCCGCGTGATGAAAAGCATGGCGATTTTTCGGCAAATACTGCATTGGTGATGTCCACACAGATAAATCTAACTCCTCGTAAAATTGCTGAAAAAATTGTTGAAAACATACCCGCTACAGATTTTATTGAGAAGATTGAAATTGCCGGGCCGGGTTTTATCAATTTTTTCCTGACCAGACATGCCCATCTCCAGGTCATTAATACAATACTAACCTCCGGCGATACGTATGGACGCTCCGGACATGGCGAAGGTAAATCAATACTGATCGAGTTTGTGTCCGCCAATCCAACCGGACCTTTACATATCGGACATGGCCGTGGTGCGGCCTATGGCGCGGCGACAGCCAATCTACTTGAGGCGATCGGATACAAGGTTGACCGGGAATACTACATTAATGATGCCGGCCGGCAGATGGACATTCTCGCTGTGAGTGTCTATCTGCGATATCTTGAAAAATGCGGGGTTGATATCCGTCTTCCGGGAAAGGCCTATCAGGGAGACTATGTCAAATCCATTGCCGGCAAGATATATGACGAGAAAATAGAATCGTTAAAAACAGACACCATCGGGCTTGATGCATTACTCAATAATGAGACAGATTGCGAAAAACAACTTGATAGCCTGATTGAATATATCAAGCGTGCACTGGGTCATGCTAACTATGAATATGTATTTGATGCCGGACTGAACGAAATTCTTGCTGATATTAATAATGACCTTGATGAATTCGGGGTTGTTTTCAATAGCTGGTTTTCAGAACGGGGACTGCTTGCCAGCGATGATGTTCATGCCTGTATAGGTACATTGAAAAAGAATGGCCACCTGTATGAAGCAGACGGTGCTTTATGGTTTCGCTCTACGGAATTTGGCGATGAAAAGGACCGTGTTGTCATCCGTGATAACGGACAACTGACCTATTTTGCCTCGGATATTGCCTATCACAAATCAAAATTCGATCGGGGCTATGACAGAGCGATTGATATCTGGGGCGCAGATCATCATGGATATATGGCCAGGATCAAGGCAGCACTTTCGGCTCTCAAAATAGACACGCAGAAACTGGATATACTGCTAGTACAGTTTGCTTCCCTGTATCGTGGGAGTCATAAGGTCCAGATGTCTACCCGCTCCGGCCAGTTTGTTACCTTGCGGGAGTTACGTGATGAAGTCGGCAAGGATGCCTCACGGTTTTTTTACGTCACGCGGAAAAGTGATCAGCATCTGGATTTTGATCTGGAACTGGCGAAATCCCAGTCGCAAGACAACCCTGTCTATTACATACAATATGCACACGCACGTATATGTAGCATTAAACGCCAGATGCAGGAGAAAGGTTTTCGTTTCTCATTGGTAACAGATGTGGCAGAACTTGTCATGCTGGAAGAAACGCATGAACACAAATTGCTCGCCAGGCTTTCTGCTTATCCCGAAACTGTTCTTACAGCTGCCGACAATTATGAGCCACACCAGATTGGTTATTATCTGCGCGATCTCGCATATGAGTTTCATACTTATTACAATGCCTGCCAGATACTGGTTGAGGACGAGAAATTACGTAATGCACGTGTCAGTCTTGTTTCTGCAATACAGCAGGTGATACAGAATGGCCTCTTTCTCCTGGGTGTTTCCTCTCCTGAAGCAATGTAATAATGGTGGTCTGATGACCAGAGACTATAAAAATATCAACCGTAAAAAGAACGGAAAAACTGTAACAACACAATTACAGCCGGTTATGCCATTTATAACCGGGCTTGTTATTGGGTTATTTGTTGCGTTTATTGTTTATCTGAAAGAACATCAGACAGAAATCCTGATAGATCAATCACCGGAACTGGTGATTCAAAATATTAAAAAACCCGTAATTCCGGATGCCGACAGTATTGAAGAAACAGGAATAACCGAACCCCAGTTCGAGTTTTATCAGATACTACCCAATATGGAAGTTAACGTTTCGGAATGGGAGGCCGAAGAAAATAAAAAATCTGAGCCTATCGCCGCTGATGATTCCGGCGTCTATATCCTGCAGGTGGGTTCATTTGAGCAATATGAAGCTGCGGATGAGGTAAAAGCCAGGCTTGCTTTACTGGGCGTCAGTGCCGATATCCAGCGTGTTGTCATCAATGGACGTGATATCAGGCATCGTGTACGTGTAGGGCCATACAAAGATCCTGCAAAACTGCAGGAGGCCCGGGATCGCCTGCTTACCAACAATCTGGATTTCATACTCCTGAAGCTCAAGCTTGATGATTTATAATTGGGCGAAGCGGATCAAATAAAAGACACTTAACGTGTCTTTTATCCGCTGAGCGCCTCGCCAGCGGACGGCGAGGCCGGTGTGAAACAAAGCCTTAATGAGCGCCAGGGAAGGCATGTAGAATTCATCAACCATCGCGGGTGTAGTTCAGTGGTAGAACATCAGCTTCCCAAGCTGATAATGTGGGTTCGACAAAATCGCCGGGAGCGATTTTGAACAGGGGAGCGTAGCGACACTGGCCCTAAGGGTGGAGTACATGGATGTACGGAATAAGCCCATCACCTGTGATGGGAATCGTTTGTATTTTTTAGCGGGTGTAGTTCAGTGGTAGAACATCAGCTTCCCAAGCTGATAATGTGGGTTCGATTCCCATCACCCGCTCCAATACCCTGCCCTTGACCAATTTATTATCCCGAGAATATAAATCCCTGATGCTGGCTATTTGGGAGCATTTTAAATTGGTGTAGACTGCATTTGTGACAGGCAATAACATCTCAATCAGCGTCACCATAAAAATACTTATAATATTTAAAAAGCCAATTAAATCAATAGATTAATATTGACTTTTTATCTGGCTTGGAGCTAATCTCCCGGTCAGAATTGACGATAGGCTTGTGCATCATGGGAATCGAATGGCCGACTGTGGTTGTCGTTGACAACAGTCCGGCGATAAAAAAATTATTTGAGCGCAGCACAAGGGACCTGGGCATAGAGCTCTTGATCTTTGATTCGGCCGCTGACTCGTGGGCCTATCTCAATAATGCAAAGCCTGATCTGCTCATTTTGAGCATTATTCTTCCCGACAAAAATGGCCTTACATTACTGAATGATCTAAGAAAACTTCCTCTACATAAGAATACTTCTGTTATTATGGTAAGCTCAAAAGATTATGCACAGGATCGGCTTGCAGCAAATGAACTGGGGGTGCTCGATTTCATACCCAAACCAATGCCGATGCAGACAATTACGGATGTCATAGTAAAATATACTAAAGCGAAAACAAAATCCGGCTGATTAAAAAATGAGTAATGCTTACCTCCGTTTCTGGGGCGTGCGTGGGTCCCATGCTGCGCCATTTGCCTCCCATCTGAATGTGGGAGGTAATACGTCTTGCGTGGAAATCCGGGTAGATGACCATATACTGATCTGCGATGCAGGCACAGGCATTATTCCTTTTGGCAACGAGTTGATACGGCAGAAGGACATACGTGAACTATTGATTATCCTGACTCATTACCATTGGGATCACGTCTGTGGTCTGCCTTTTTTTGTGCCCGCCTTTTCTCCGGACTGGAAGGTCAGCTTTTTTGGCCCAGGTGATGATGATGACGAGATAAAAAAACATGTCTCGGCACAGATGCGCGCACCCTATTTCCCTGTCGGCACGGAATCCTGGCTCGCAAATATACACTATATTCCACCTCACAGAGACAAACTCCGGCATGGGCCAATCTCTATAGAATACAGTAACGTACACCACCCTGGGTCAACCTATGGATACCGCATGAGGGTGAATGGAAAAACTATAATCTACATTTCTGACAATGAATGTAATTTTATAGAAAAATCAGTCCGCCAGCGCCGCGGAGAATTAAACGAGGAAGAACAAATATTATACGACGATATGATCCAGGAGGAACACCAGTCAGAACTCGATCTCATAGAAAACGCCGATATTCTTATTCATGATGCACAATATACTCCTGAAGATTATGAGAAAAAACGTGGTTGGGGCCACTCATGCTATATAGATACCATCAATATGGCCATTGATGCCGGAGTAAAGGAGCTTTATCTCTATCACCATGATCCTAATTATGATGACGAGGCCATTAATGTTATCTATCAGCACGCTGAAAAAATTATCAAAGAAAATAATTCTTCACTGAAATGTCACCTTGCCAAGGAAGGGATGCAAATTAAAATCTAGGATCCGTGGCACTGCCGCACATTACAGTCAAGATTTATGCATATACAATTAAATGGCAATCCCCTCAGCATAGACAATATCTTGACCATTCAGGATTTGCTCGATGATCTGAATCTCTCTGGCCGTCTGGCTGTGGAAGTCAACCATCAGATTGTCCCCCGCAGCTTGTTTCAGTCACACATTCTCAATTCCGGCGATATTATCGAGATTGTGCATGCCATAGGTGGTGGTTAGTATAAAATATACATCACCACATAATTTATGACTGACAATTTCACATGAGTGAACTCACAAATTCCATGGCCGAAAAATTACTTATAGGCGGAAAAGCATATTCCTCACGCCTGCTGGTTGGTACGGGCAAATACAAGGATCTTGAGGAAACCGGCAAAGCAATTGAAGCGAGTGGAGCAGAGATAGTAACAGTTGCCATACGCCGTACCAATATCGGCCAGAACAAGGATGAACCCAGTCTGCTGGATGTGATTTCACCGGACAAGTACACCATATTACCCAATACAGCGGGTTGTTATGATGTAAACAGTGCCATCAGGACATGTCAACTCGCCCGCGAATTGCTGGATGGCCATACTTTGGTAAAACTTGAAGTGCTTGGCGATCAAAAAACACTCTATCCGGACATTACTGCAACGCTCAAGGCCGCAGAAATATTAATAGCTGATGGCTTTGAGGTCATGGTTTACACCACGGATGATCCGGTCATGGCCAAACGTTTTGAAGAAATGGGTTGCATCGCTGTCATGCCACTGGCTGCGCCGATAGGCTCAGGCCTCGGTATACGCAATCCTTATAATATCCGTACCATTGTTGAAAATGCCAAGGTGCCCATCCTCGTGGATGCCGGTGTGGGAACGGCCTCTGATGCGACCATTGCCATGGAGCTCGGTTGTGATGGCGTGCTTATGAATACAGCCATCGCAGAAGCAAAAAATCCGGCGCTGATGGCTTCCGCCATGAAAAAGGCCATAGAGGCAGGCCGTGAGGCCTATCTTGCCGGACGTATGCCACGCCGGGCTTACGCCAGTGCTACTTCACCGATTGATGGGCAATTTTTCTGATCAATAACTCGCCGGGCCGGATTATCAGAATTCGACTGTGAACAATACAGCTAACCATATCCGCAGTTTTGTGCGGCGTGAGGGCCGTATTACGGAGAGTCAACGTCACGCGATTGAGCATTACTGGGATCAATTCGGTATTGAATTCAGTCATGCGGAGATCGAACTTGATAAAATCTTTCACCGGTCTGCCCCGAAAATCCTCGATATAGGGACCGGTATGGGCGACACAACAATTATGCTAGCCACAAATCATCCGGAAAATGATTATCTGGCAGTGGAAGTGCACCGGCCCGGCATCGGAAGTCTGCTCAGGCAAATCGTGGCAAATGGATTAACGAATGTCCGTATCAGCAATCACGATGTTATCGAGTTATTACAATATCAGATCCCGGTGAACAGCCTGGATATGGTATACATTTTCTTTCCTGATCCCTGGCCCAAAAAACGCCACCATAAACGGCGCCTTATCAGTCAACCTTTACTCAATTTATTAAAACCCTGTCTGAAATCGCACGCTCGTGTCTTTATCGCAACTGACTGGCAAGATTACGCAGAACACATCCTTGAAGTATTTGCCGAAAACAAGGAATTAATAAACCTGTCAGGTCATGGCCAGTTTGCCCCCCGTCCACACTGGCGGCCATTGACAAAATTTGAGACAAGAGGCCATAAACTGGAACATCAGATCTGGGATTTTATCTTTACCTGCAGAAAATAATTTATAGTACATCCCTGAAATCATGGATAGCCATGAATTCTTCCGTATCACGTACCGGCGCCTGACTATCCGGGCGGGCAATGCTGAACAGATTTGAAATCCCGTATGAACGGGCCGTCCTGAGTACCATCAGGTTATCATCAATCAATATTGTCCTGGTTGGGGTAAAATTCATACCCTGATTTAATTTATGCCAGAACTCCCCTTCTTCTTTTGGCGCGCCCAGCCGATGCGAGCTGATCACCTCACGAAAATATTTCCCAATCCCAGTCTTTTCAAGTTTCATTGTAATCAGATCCTGATGGGCATTCGTGACCATCACTGGTATCTTGTCCCGGGATACGAGCGATTCCAGAAACTCAAGTGCAGACGGGCGAAGCTGTATCAGATGTTCAATGTCTGCTTTCAGTTTTAAAACATCAATATTCAACTCGTCCGACCAGAAATCCAGGCAATACCATGAAAGAGTGCCTTCCCTGCTCTTGAATCTGGGAACCAATTCGCGTTTGGCAGTTTCCACATCCAGACCATGTTTTTCTCCCCAGTGCTTAGGCAAATATTCCTGCCAGAAATAATTATCAAAATACAGATCGAGCAATGTGCCGTCCATATCAAGTAATACAGTGTCAACATCGTTCCAGTTAATCATATAAATAGTATATCAATTCCTGTGATGTCCGATTTCATTTGTTGAGCTGATTACCGTAAAATATATTAGATGAACAAACCATATTCTAACCTGCCATCCCTAACCGAATTAACGATAAAAATCAGTAATATCGCCAAAGAAGCGGCCAGCCGGATCCTGGAAAATTATGAATCTGATTTTGCCATTGAACACAAAGGTGACAACTCTCCGCTGACTGCAGCGGATCTGGCATCCCACCAGGCCATTTGCGACAGACTGGCATCACTCACGCCGGATATTCCAGTGCTTTCCGAGGAGTCTGCTGATTTACCGTTTGATACCAGACAAAAATGGCGATATTACTGGCTTGTTGATCCGCTGGATGGCACCCGTGAATTTATCAAGCGCAATGGTGAATTTACGGTCAATATTGCCCTGATTGAAGATCATCGGCCTGTGCTTGGTGTGGTCCATGTGCCTGTGACCGGCGTGACCTATTTTGCCAGCAAAAATAATGGCGCTTATAAACAATCAAGTAACGGACAACCACAACAAATACAAACAAAAAAAACAAACCCTGAACACTTCACTGTTGCCGGCAGCCGTTCCCATGGCAGTGAGAGACAACAGACGTTTTTTGAAAAGCTGGGCGATATTGAAATATTTGCCATCGGCAGTTCTCTCAAATTCTGCATGGTTGCAGAAGGGATCGTGGACATCTATCCACGCTTCGGACCAACCTCTGAATGGGACACTGCCGCTGCGCAATGCATCGTTGAGGAAGCTGGCGGCATGGTAACAGATGAAGGATTGAAGCCGTTGCGCTATAACACGAAAGAATCCCTGCTGAATCCAAACTTCCTGGTTATAGCCGATAAATCATTCGATTGGGAATCTTATTTGACAGATATATAATTAATACGCATAAGTTCAGGTAAAGATTGTAGAACCCAGTTCACTATCTTCATCCGTGCAATCAACAGCGCCACGGTTTGTGACTAGATCCTGCTTTGATATAATAGCCTTGAGCTTTTTTTCTTCTATTAATCTCTTAATGTGATAATCCTTGTTATTCGTGAATGGCAAACTATCCAGTAGTTTTATTAATCCACTCCTTGATAACAAATAACAGACATTCCCGTATATACCATACCCGCTTACTACATATTTATATTCGTCACTGACGATTCGTTCAAAATGCGGATGATGCCATAAAAAACATATATCAAATTCCTTAATTTCGCTTATTATATTTAATACATCTGCAATAAAATTATCATGTACTATAACGTCATCTTCTACAATAACTGCATAATCATATTCAGAATCCAAAACCTCTTCCCATATTTTTGCATGGGATATTGCGCAGTATCGTTTATTCGAATATTTTTTAACTTGTTCTTGTTCCAGCATTTCCGCGGATATATACTTTTGCTCGTCTTGTAGATTATCTTGCTCTGTATATCCCCAGAATATTTTTATATCAATTGCCCTGAAATCGTTTTTGGAATATAGTTTCCTTATATTTTCCATCACATTTATCTGCCTTTTTTCATGATCAGGCAATAAACAGAAATATATGCATGTGCTAACGTATATCATATGATCATAAAGTTGCCTGATATAAATACCTCTAAATGCAATGAGCTGTATGTCGGGAATCGTATGAGACTGGCTACAGCGTCAGGATGTTGCTTTATTTCTGAAAATATTTTGGTTATAAATCATCTCGCCGGCCAGAAAATATTTATTGTTTCATTTGATTATCAAAAATGTACTTATAAAAGTATTAATCAGATCGACACAACCTTCAATAATGATAAATGCATAACAGACCTTATTGATGGCATGAATAAACTTATTGCTACATCGAATTTTGATACAAAATCATTCTCCATATATGAAATTGATGGTGAATGTATCAGCAAATTAAAAGATTATCAATTCCCTGAATTAGGATATTGTCATGGCATCAAGTTTTATGATGAAAATATTATCTGTTTTACTACCGTAAATATTAATTATATTTGTTTTTATGATATTTTAAAGAATAATATTTTATTTAAATTTGATTTGGAAATAGGCCGGCCGAAAGATGTCTGTTTTGTATCCGATAACAAAATGATCGCATTATATACCGGAAATAATCCTGGCAAAGACGAATATAACCTTATAAACAGCATAGTTTGTCTGCTCCATTTTAATCTGAACAAGCAAGAATATGTGATTTTATCTGAATTTGTTGTTCCTGATTCTCAATTAGATTGTTGTGTTTGCAATAATAATCTCGTGTTTATTACTGTCGTGCGTGAATCTGAAGATTCAGTATTGATACTTAGCTCAGATAATAACACCCTGTCATATCATGACGAATTAACTGGTTTTAATATCCCTCATGGAGTGGCATTACGTAACGATCTTCTTGCTGTAACAAATTATGGTGATAATACTGTAAAAATTATAAATCTAAATTTAATAAATTCTGCAGACAAATATACATTATGACTATTATCGCAATTTTACAGAGAGCAAAATAGGACATAGCCAGGGTGCCCGCGGGGTGTGCTGCATGTAAGTAGTATTTCTGCCACCGACACCAGGTGGTAAGGTGTAGTTAATTAAAATATTGAATTGAATATTCAGATTAAAGTGGTGGCCACGGGCGGAATCAACAATTTTTAAAATGACGAATATCAATTCCTGCCGGGAATGAACTGCCGGGGAACTATCACCATAATGTGACGACAGAATATTTTCATCAGTAGTTTAAAGAAAGAACGGATTAGATGGAAAATCTATCGTAGTCTTGCAGAGGTAAGTGCGAATATATTCGATTACTTTGAAGTGATCTATAATAAAACCCGGGGGCGGCATGGTCCGCCCGGATGGGTTGGGACAATATTAATAATGTAATGAGTATAAAACCTGAAAAGGGGCGAAAATTAAAACTCAACATATATTCACGGATTTTTTACAATGTTAATAATTTAATCGACTGGATGCTGGGCATGGATTGTTCCAGACAATCCTTATGCATTTCCTCCCTCCCTGGAGGTCAATAGGTCCAGCATGACGGTTCTATCTCTTCCGCCACGTCATACTTGCGGATGCCAGTATCCAGCCGCGGCAAGTATACGGATCGGTAGATTTGGTGGAAGAGACAAATTGTCGCAGTGTAGGTATTCATGCTATTTTGCGCATTGGGGAATATAACTTCTTTGTTGGTCAGCCTTAATGAAAAGACTCATATTAATTGCCGGCCCTTCCTGCGCCGGGAAAACAACCTTTATTTCCAGCATTCTTGCTAGGAATCCGGAACTGAAGGAACTGCTTTGCATCATTGATCCTGCGGAATGGACCAGTCTTGAAGCAAGACAGCTTCATACCGTTGATATCCGGGAAATCAACAACCTTGTTCTGCATTACGATATTCTTGAACAACACACAGCCTCAGACTACAGACATATCCCAGAGTTGTTAGACGGTTATGAAGACATTATTGTTATTACCCTGGTAACTTCTGCATCCTGTCTGCTTTTAAGAAATACAATCAGACTGCTAAATTGCATATTTGACCGTCTTTTCAGACAAACCGGCAAAATCCGTAGCGGGAATAGAAAACTCTCCAGATTGTGGCAAAAGGAAAATACTTATTTAAATAATGGATCGGTAAATGCTGTGTATGAAAACTGGTTGAGCTACATTGATAACTTCATGATGAATAAACACCTGTTATTTGAAACATCTGGCATTTTTTTAATTACTAAACCATTACCAAATTATGTAACAATGAAATGACTCAATTTTATAACCGGTCGAACAAATACTCTTTAATTTTTAAATGAAATATGTTTTTTTTAAATAAATTAAATAATATATTCAAAAAAGAATTACGGGCCGTACTTTATACATGGACGAGAACAGGGGCTAGCAATCTGACTGAAATACTGAGTATGCATCAGGATATTCGTAGTTTCAGAGAACCATTTAATCCGGGCCAAGAGCACTTCAAATTTATTAAGGATAAAAACCCAAAAGAATTCAGAATTATATTGGACAATATATGGGAGAAATATAATCTCATCAAACATAATCATGGTTTGACCAGAGTCCAAGATAAAATATTATTAACTGAAAGCTCCAACAAGGTAATCTTCCTTTGGAGGAAAAATGCTTCCAAGCGCGAGGTATCAAGACAAATGTCTCAGCAAACAAAAATCTGGAAAACCATAAATAATCCAACAAACAAAATAAAGATCAGAAATTTTAATTACAAGGCATTAGAAATCCATATTCTGCTAAAAAAAATAGAGCAATACCTCGATGCGATAAATACTATCCGCAGGATGCTGCATAAACATCATGTAAATCATATAGAAATAGTTTTTGAAGACATCTACGAAAAAAACATCGAATCCGGGATAGGTACTATCAGAAAAGTATTTGATTTTTTAGTTCCAGGATATGATTTGTCTGACGATATTCTAAACAAAATATATTGGAGACTCGATCCGGCCAACTCCAAACAAACTACACCTGATATTTACAATAAAATACCAAACATAACAGAAGTTAACACTGTGTTATCCAGCAAGGGATATGGATCCCTATTTTGATGAATAAATACTTGTTATTTAATATATCTGGCCTTCCATTCAATACTGCACCATCACCGAATTATGTAACGATGAAATGACTCAATAAGCGTCCTGTTTGATTTCTGGTTACCATAAATCATTTTGTTCATATCCCAGTTTTTCCAATAACCCGGGGTAAGTTTATTCAAAATTTGCATGTGTAACCCGGGGTAGATGTTACTTCCAGATTCAGAATACATAGTCAAAATATTGAATGTATCTTGCATACCGGTCTTTAATCAGGTCTCTTGTTAAAGGATTATAATATTTCGTGTAGTGCAAATGCTCAGTGTTATTATGAATACCTATTTCAATATTTGGCAGTCCAATTCGTTGACATACCTCATAGAAATCATTGCTCAATCTCTCAAATTTACCGATGTAGTCCAGATTTATATTGCCATCTATATCTGATATATACTCGATACAGCTTTTTCTGTTTGATAAAGGTGACAATAAATAATCCTCAAAATCCTCAAGTTCCCTTATTCGTTTAATGGTATTTTTTTCATCCTCCCATGTTGTTTTGAGGCACCAATGATACCGTGACACCATTAAATCCCACGGATTCCTGACAAAAGAGAATTTGAAATAACTGTTCCATATCTCCGGCCCGACATGTTGCATGATTTGCTGCGCAGTCGAATGTTTCGTTAGTCCGCCTTTTTTCATATTTTCTTGATGTAATCTTTCTCCTTCAGGTGTACATCCAAGAACCAAATCCTGTTCGCCGAGCGCGGTCAACAGTGTCCTGGTAATACTTGTTCCCGCACACTTTGGTACATGTATAAAAATAAATTTATGTTTGTGAGAAATGATCATATTTCAATACTGAATGATGGGAACGGACTCTTTTTATCAATTCGGATTCATACTGTGTGAGGATCTTGTGCATGTTATATTCATGTTTGACGAGTCTCCGTCCATTTATCCGGAGCCTGTTCCTCAACTCCCTGTCTGATCGTAATTTTAAAATACCCTCTGAAAAATATTCCGGATCATCACGGACAAGCAAATGCACTCCATCTGTAACAAACAATCCTTCACAACCCAATGTTGTGGATACAACGGGTATGCCCATTGCCATTGAATGCAGAATTTTTATCCTGGTACCACTGCCCATTAGTAGCGGGACAATCGAGACGGAACATTTTGACGCCACTTCACTCATGTCCGGCGGGTTTTCTATACATTCAATATTAAGGGATTCTGACAACTCCAGTATTTGTGATGGAATTTTGGCGCCAGCTATACAAAGAGTCAATCCCGGTTCTTTCCTGTTTAATACCGGAAATATTACATCTATAAAATAAATGATTCCCTCAATATTTGGACGGTACGACATGTTACCCATGTAGAGTATTTTCCCGTCTTCCTGATATTCAACCGGTTGAATATTATTTG
>Ga0209751_10000669_pt1 | contig 36566 bp, 32 predicted proteins | sample RifCSP13_1_FD_184019 | JGI IMG/M metagenome (GOLD analysis project Ga0209751, IMG submission 184019) | Soil microbial communities from Rifle, Colorado - Rifle CSP2_sed 13_1 (SPAdes) (version 2) | ecosystem: Environmental > Terrestrial > Deep subsurface > Rock core/Sediment | place: Rifle...
CTTCGGGATCGGCCTGACGGACCTTGTGAAGGACGTCCACGCCAGCGCCGACTCAGAGCTGGCAGAGGAGGCCCTCGGCGCCGGCGTCCGCCAGCTCGTGGCGAAGCTCAGGAAGGTCGCCTCCGACGTTGTGTGCTTCAACGGGATGAACGCCTACACGGCGTTCAAGGGCCGGCGGGCCCCCCAGTTCGGGCTGACCGACGACCGGATCGGTGCGTCCCGCGTCTTTGTCGTGCCGTCGACCTCAGGCCGGGTCAGCAGCGCGCGCCGTTTCGCCGGCCGGACGCGTCGCCAGTGGTTCGCCGAGCTCTCCAAGCTCGGGCGCGGCGCCGATCGCCCCACCCCTCCGCCGCCAGCATCCGCGAACGCGGGTCGTGTTGGACGACGCGAAGCCAGCCCGGTCACCCTCCACGAAGAGCTGGCGACCATACTCGGGAGACGCGGGAACCGGTGGATGAGCACGAGCGAGCTGGCAGAGCTCGTGAATAGCAGGGGGCGCTATCGGAAGAGAGACGGCTCGCCGGTGACGGCGTTCCAGGTGCACGGCCGGACCAGGAAGTACACGGACTTGTTCGAGCGCGACGGCTCCCGGGTCCGTCTGATCCGGCCAAAGGGCGCATATAAGATAGGAAGCAGAGGGGCGAGCGCCCCATAGGCCGGGAGACGTCCGAACACCTCGTCCGGATCCATCTTCGCCGTGCAGGCGGCGACCTTCATGCCGATGAAGCCTTCAAGGTCGCGCTCCGCCGGCAGGTACAGAGCCGCGGGCACCGACCAGTTCTCGGGCTCCCGGCCCTTCTCTGCCAGCAGGTCTTGGGCGATGCCGAACAGGTCGGGCGCCATGTGGTTGTGCGGCCGCTCCTTGCCGTGCTCCGTATACGCGAGCCCGCGGTGGTGGAAGTGCTCGTGTACGATACCGTCGGTGATCGCCTGCCTGACCCATGCCCACAGCACGGTTACGTCGTTGTTGACGTCCTCTTCCGTGAACTCGACGACTTCGGGGCGCACCGGGCGCTCCCAATAGCTCTGGCGTCGCACCGCGAGGAGGAGCTCGGCCGCGACGCCCACGTGCCAGGGGTGGAGAGCACGCCTGCGCCTAGCGTGGGTCAGGTCGTGATAGAGAGGCATCGGGCAACTCCTCCTTCGCGCTATCCGATCCCTTCACGGCATCGGAGGCTGGGACCGACCGGTCGGCAGTTGCTACAGGCCGTCCCGGGCTGCCGAACGCATACATCAGCTTCAGGAGACCGCGTATAATAACCGTTTCACCCGGTCTTTGGCCCATAGCGCTGCACTGACAGTGTCGCTCCTCCGCGACCGGGATCTCAAAGTCGAACTAACACCACACCCACGCCAAGGCGCTGCTTCAACCGCCGCTTTTCACAAGAGAAAGATTGACGGCTTATCTGACCTCGTGCTCTACTCAACGGAAGGAGTGCACGATGTACCGGCCCGTGGTCGTCCCTCGACCGGACGTAGAGCCGCACCCCGTCGAGGCCGTGAGTTCTAGCCTCGACGCCGCGACCCGGGTTGGTCTGCGTCCGGTCCTATGCACCAGCGGCTGGCCGCCCCTGACCATGACGGACCGCTGGCGCGAAGCGGTCATCGATCTCGTGAAGGAAGCGGAGCACAGGCTGGAGCCCCCCGTGCTGATGGCCGAGCTGCCGGCGCTTGTGTTCGAAGAATTGCGCCGAGACGACGGGCAGATCTTCACAACCTCCCCTGTCCTCCGCGACGTTTCGGGTCGCAGGGAAGACGCCTCCCATTTTCTCAGCAGGGCACGCGGCAGGGCACTAAGTCTCACACTCAACCGGGCAGCGTCTGTGTGGGCGTCTGATCGGCTCCTGGAGCTCGTCGTGGACCACAGGGAAGGTGTCCGCTTTGAACTACCCAACGGCTTACACACCAACGCGAACGTGTCTCTGGGCGAGCTACGCCACAGACCGGGCGGCGATGGGCTGAGACACCTTATGGCGGGTCTTCTCACTCGCCAACTGATCGCGAAGGATGTGGACGCCATCGTCTACTGGGCCGCAACTTCCCACGTGACGTTCCCATCCTTTATGGACGAGGTCGCCCGAATGCTGGTGTCCCGGGGGAAGCGCGTCCCCCAGATCAGACTGACCGGCGAGTACGGGACACCGCTCCTGGAGAGTCGCGACTCGCGTCGCCTCGGCCAGATAGCCGTCGATGGTGGCACCATCGCCGTTACCACCGACATTGTGGCCTCCGCGCGCCTCCTGAAAACGATCATCAGGACGCTTGCGACCGATGCCGGCGTCCACCCCGAATCTCTCATCGTGGCCGGCCTGGTCTCGTTCACGTTTAGCCCTTTCGACGCCGGGCAGAAGTTTCGCTTTGGTAAGGACTCCATCACCCGTATCAAGGTCACGAGAGTCGGCGCGGAACCCTGCCAAGGAGGCGAGCGATGTGGCTGCGAAGATAACAGCGAGATCATCGCTGTGCATTCCGAGGCTAGGCCGAGGCTTGCCCGATTGGCACCAGAAAACTACCAGGCCTCCCGAGCTACCGTCTGGTCCACGATCCTCTCCGGAGGCCGCGTCGGCAGGAAGTCGGGAGAACCAGACCACAGACACCTCCATGACAGGTACCTGGAACCGAACCCTGCGCTCGTGGGCATGCTGATGACGGACATCCTACCCGAGCTGAACAACATGGAGATCGATGCCATCGTCAGCCACCTGCCCAATCGTACCTGCCAAGCGATCGCCGACCGCATCAAGACGGCCGTGGAGGATAGGCACCTGCCGGTCGTTTCGGCGCGCAAGACCGGGCGGGGATGGGACGTTTCCCAGACAGCACTGTCTCCGCGCACATCGGTCGTCGTAATCGACGACGGCCTGAACACAGGACAGTCTCTGATGGCGCTGCTGGAGCTTCTACAGGAGCGCCAGGTCGTCACGAAGGCCGTTGTCGTCTGGGAGGACAAGATGCCGCAGCCGGTTCGGCGCGGGCTGATGGCCGCGCTGGCGGCGGGCGCGTACCGGCCCGACAAAAGGGCGATCCAGGTGTACTCGCTGCACCGGTCTCAGCCTCTCGACGTGACCTTCTTGGACAGCGGCTCCTGTAGACGGCACCGCGAGGCGCAGCTACTACGGCTCATCCGCAGCAACGGCACGGTGGACGCTCAGGCGCGGAAAGCGCTGGAACCCTACGAGAGCGGCGAAGTCTGGGATGGCGAGGGTGCCGCCGGTCGGGGTACCCGGGACGCCATCGACGTGGATCCCAGCGTCCCCGCAGGAGAGCAGTTGAATCGCCTTCTCGCCCACTACGATTCCCTGTTGGCCGCCAACCATCGCCTCATCGACTCCGCCGTGCAGGATTTCCTCCCGGTGCTTCGACACGAGGGGCTAACCGAGCACCTAGGCTTCCTCGACGACAGGTGGCTGCGCCGCGTGGTTCCATGGCTCGAGGCGGAAGACCTCCAAGAAGCCGAAGGCGTGATACGCACGCGCCTTCCCGACCCGGCGGTCGCCATAGGCACAGCCCGCCTGACGCACGCGATGTCGGGCGCGGCCGCAGCGAACGCGCTGGACCGCCTGGCCGAACTGGAGGCCCAAGACCCACAGGCCCTACGTGGCTGGCACCAGGACATCCTCCGCGCCCTTGTTTACTGCCTGGCCGGAGCCGAGCACCTGAGCTCTTGGATTCGTCGGGACGAAGCAGGGTTGGTAACGGGAGGCCCCATCGCCGTCCAAGCGAGAGGCATCCTGGCCGCCCTCCGGGCGGATTTCGACACCCCGGCCCCCGAAGCGGCCAGCCTCGTGGTGTGGGACGTCCAGCGGCGACGACTGGTGTACGACCCCCCCGCCGAGTTCGTCGAGGCGGCGGAAAAGCGGGGATGGGTGCTGGACGTTTCAGCACGAGCTCTTCGGCACGGAGGGGATCAGTTCCAGCCCCTAGCAGCGGACGAGGCGATCATCCTGGCGACGGCTCTGGTCAGAGGTAAGCTATTCACCAAGCAGGCAACCGATCTATACTGGGCCTTCCCCAACGTCAGGGGTCGACGGCGACAGCGGTTCTCTACCTTCGTCAAGAGGGTGGAGCGATGGAGCGCGCGGGGCTCAGACCTTCCCCTCCAGGCCGGTATTGAAGCCCGCCCGACGACGGCAGACCACCGGGAAGAGAACTTCCTCTCGCGAACATCTGAAGGCGCCGTCGTGGTCTGGCGAGAAGACCACCCCGTCCACGAGTTTTTGAAGACCGAGGCCGTTCTGGCGGCGGTTCGTGACCCTGTTCGGGCGCCTACTGAGATGGACATCGCCGATCAGCCACGGCATCCTAAGAGGGAGCGCCGCCATGTACCGACCGCGAGAGCAGGACCGTAAGGCGAAGTGGCCGGCCCCTTGCCGAGGTCACCGCGTCGTAGTGCCGCCCCAGGCGTTGGTCCTGGGGCGGTTTTCCTATTGCGGCAAGAGAGGAGGACGCACACTGCATGAGCAGATTTAGCTGATCATGAGCAACGACCCGGGAGGTGTGTCTCTCGGGTCGTCTAGGGTTCTCGGAGGGCAGCTTGTTGCGCATGGCCACCGATTTCCCTGGACGATGTTACAGCGCAGTCGTCCATCGGGCAATAGGGCGCCTCCGAGGCCGAGGAAGGGAGGCGCCCAGTGTGGCCAGTATGTCGGAGGGATGGCGGACAGCTCTTCTTCGACGGCGAGGACGAGCTCTTTTGCCTGCAGTGCGGGTGTCGGTATTACCTTGATCGATGCGAGGCGCGCCCGTTCGCGGCGCTCGATGGGGAGTCGGGCCGGGCCGGCTTGCTCCCCGGTAAGGGCACGGCGAGCAGCTCCCCACGCGACCCGCCCACCACGTCAACGCCGCCACCGCAGGGGCCTGGCGGCGGCTCGAAAGGGCATGGACCCACGTACCCGGGAGATGACGAGGATGAGGACGACGACGAAGCGAACCAAGTCTTCGGCGGCCTCCTCCTTCTTCTTCTCGAACGGGACGGAGTCACCCCGGATCAACTGGCGGCGGGATCGGGGCTCGGCCGCGACATCGTCGACGGCCTTCTCTGTGGCAGGCGACCTCTGATCAAGGGCTGGATACACCGCCTCGCCGTGTTCTTCACGTTCGGCCCCGGAGCGCGACGCTTCCTCAACCACGTTCTCCCGCTGGCCAAGGCCCTTCCGGTGCCGCCCCGCGGAGGTCTGGCCACCGACGTGGAGGACAGCCGACTTTCAGGAGCGCGTCTGGAGCAGGCCTGCGTGCCGTATACCGCCTTCGTCGCGCTCCTCGAGCGCCTGCGGGCCCTCGGTGTCTCCCAAACCGAGCTCGCTGACCGCGCCGGCCTGCCGGCCTCGACCGTCACCCACATCAAGAAGCTCGACAGGCCTCTCCCTGAGGCCGACGCCTTCTCCATGGTTGCCGGGCTCGCCCTCAACCCGAATGGGCTCCGCCTACACAACGACTTCCTGGTGGCCGCCGGCCTGGACCCGCTGCCCGTCCCGGGCGAGGGGCGGTATACACGTTAGCGGCGACAGTCGGCCTCCCGATCAGAGTCGCCGTGTTGCACGCTCTAAAGCAGCGCACAGATCCCGCCGCATCCCCCGAACTCCTCCACGTGCCGGCGGTGGCTGATCCGCCGACACTGCGGGTGTCCGCAACGGACAACGTCCTCACCACCGGCAGGGTCGACCAGGCCGAGACACCAGGTACACTGCTCCGCACCGGAAGCGGGGCGAGCGGAAGCCTCCACGATGTATGTCCTCCCTCCGACCTGCACAGTGGCCGGCCCTCCGGCCGCACCGTTGCCGCCAATCCTGGGCAGCGACCTGCTGACGATCCGCGGCGTACGCCTGTAGTACCGGATCATCTCGATCGTGACGAGGACGAACCAGAGGTGCAGGAAGGGAACGACGATGAGGACGAGGTCTTCTTGGGACACAGTCGGCATCACCGCCCGATGCGCGGCGTGAGAGCACGCTTGGCCGCTAGGCGCCAGTAGTGATCCAGGAGCGTCGAGTAGTCCGCGATGCGCACGAAGGAGCCACCGGTCGCGGCGGCGATCGCCTGAAGCAGGTCCTCGCCCGCATGGCCGATGCCAACGGTGTCGACAACGATGCCCGCCTTCCGGAGCCGCTCCAGCACACCGTCGGCCACGGGAGAAGGCCCCGTGTTGTGCTCACCGTCGCTGAGGAGCACCGCCCGCAGCGTCAGTGTCCGCTGGCCCTTCGCCTCTTCGAGGACGACTTCCAGGGCCAATTGCAGGGCCGCCGTGATGTTCGTGCTCTCCCGCGCGGTCAGCGCCAGCAGGTCGCGCTGGACTTCCACCGGGTGCTTCCCGAACCCAGACACTACCTCGGCGGAGATGTTGAAGCCGAGGATGCACGTGCGGTCCCGTATATCTACGAAGCGTTTGCGCTTGATGAACTCGACGGCGGCCTGCTGGGCGCAGGCCAGCCGTGACGGCTTGAAGTCCGTCTGGCCCATCGAGTTGGTCCGATCAGTCACCAGAGCACTGATCTCGACCGGCATTCGCCGAGGGTCGGCGTGTTCACTCATTCTGAACCTCCTCTGGATACGTCATCAGGACTGAGGGGAAGGACCAGCACCTCGCGTTCGCCGGCGAACGCGCGCAGGGCCTTCCCCGGGACGACGCCGGTCTGGCTGAGCCGGAGGTCCGGCTCGTCCAGCACCGTATGTGTCTCGATGTCGAACGTCTCGCCGCCACAGCGGGGGCATGGGCGGCCCAGCGCGGGCCGCGCCACGACCAGGGGCTTCCGGACCGCCTCGTAATGGGAGCAGGCGAGACAGCGCCGGCCGCGCACCAGCTCGCGATCGAAAGCCAGAGTGACCGCCCCGGCGCCGGCACCCGTCTCCGCCGCAACCAGGCCCGCCAGGTCGGCGACGCGGTAGTCGTCGACCGGCACCGTGACGACGTCCTGGTACTCGGCCAGACGCCGGTGCCCCGGACAGCGAGGGTCGGGCATGATCCGCCGGCTCACCAGCTCACGTGTCTCGAAATCGAAGGAGAGCATGCTCCCGGGCCGGCCCGGCGCGCCGCCGCTGAGGGCCCGCGCCACCTCCATCACCATCACGGCGGCCACCATGGCGCCCATGAAGCCGATCGAGGGGTCGGCGCGGTCAGGGGCGTTGCCGCCCAGCAGCCCGCACCCGCCTTCCTCGTCCGCCCGCAACAGGTCGGCGCTGTGGGGGCACTGGGCGCAGCCCAGGCCGCTGCCCGGGACGGAAGTTATGACATCCCAGTCCATCCTGTTCAGCCCGCCGGAGACTACGACCCTCGTTTTACCGGCGAGGGCGTGGGCCCAGCGGTTGGCGTAAGCACGCGAGGACCAGCTGTCCGTGGCGGGGACGACCGCGTCGTGGCTGCTGAACACCTGCTCCGGAACTTCCACCCTCAGGTCGGCGCACAGCGTCTCCACCTCCGTGTACGGCGTCCTCTCCCTTATCCAGCCAGCCGTAGCCTCAACCTTGGTCTTCCCCAAGTCTTGCCTGGTGAATATCCCCTTGGACAGGTTCTCCTCCTTCACGTCGTCGTTGTCCACGAGGACCAGCTTCCCGATGCCGGCCAGGGCGAGGAAGCCCGCAGTGGGACTGCCGACGTTGCCCAGCCCCAGCACCAGCACGCTGCTCTTTCGCAGAGCGGGCAGCGAGACCTGCGGCAGCAAGCCCTGGCGCGAGAAGAACATCCGCTCGTCACTCATCCCTAATCATCCCCATGTTGCGGACGCTGGCCCAGGCACGCCGGGGGTCGAGGAGGGGGACGGGCCCGAGCGACCGCTCGTGGTGGAGGTACGCCGGGACCCGCTCCACCCCGTTCGGCAGCCTCATGTAGACCGCCCAGTCACCGCCGAGAGGGTCGACAACGAGGCTGACGGCGAACGTCCTGGGAAAGCAGAGGTCGAAGTACTCCTGGTCCACGGACGATGCGAAGGCGCCGAGACCCGGGTGGGAGTGCCACATGCCCAGCTCCTCCATATCCTCTGCGAACCCCAGCTCCCTGAGCATCTTCCTGCCCACGGTGTAGCTTATAGCGTCGATCTCGAAGTGCACCTCCGAACCCCTACCCACCGCCGGCGTCACGGCGGCCACCCAGACCACGGGACCGCCATCGCTGGCGTACACCCGCCCCCAGACGAGCCCTCCGTGCTCGCTCCGGCGCTCGCTCCAGGCGATGAGGCTTATCGCCTCGGCGGTGTAGGCCGCCGTGTCCTGCACGAGCACTACCGGGCCGTGCGGCCGGCCTGGCTGCATGCCTGCGCTCCCGACCCACTCCCGGACGGCGCCTCTCCCAGCACCCGGATCACCCCCGCGTGGCTGAGGCCGTTGACGCGCACCAGAAGTTGGTCGCCCGGGGTCAGGCGCAGCTCCTGCAGGAGGTCGCGGCCCCTGACCCTCAGAAAGCCCTCGCGGGCGTCGAGGTAGGCCCGGAAGCCACCCGACGTGGCGGACATGAGGGCGAACAGCGATCCGTAGCGCCCCTCCAGCACCGCCACCACCGCCTCCCTCTCCGGTTCGGCGGCCAGAAACAGGTCGACGCTGTCCCTGTGGCAATCGATCACCCCGGCGCCACCCCGGCCCAGAACCACCAGCTCCGGGGACGAGGATCCTGAGGGCCGGATGACCGCCACCGGCAACCCCGCGCCCGCGGGCGCCCGCAGGGCCAGGGTCAGCGCGGTCGCCGCGAGGCAGAGCGCGAAGAACGACAGCAATAACGACGAACCCAGCCATCCGGGCCTCCTCTCTATCAGAGCCGCCAGCGACCGCCGCGGCCAACCCCCTCGCTCCCACTCCCCCCCGCCCTCCATCCGAGACAGGAGGCGATCCGTCTCCCGGGGCAGCCTGGGAAGCGGGAGGGCGTCTTCCCGGGGCTCGCTGTCCTTGATCCTGGGCCCGCTCATGTCAGCCTCGGCAGGGTCAAGGTCGAGATGCGGACCCCGCCCCGCGGCAGCAACAGCCGCACCGCCGTGATCTCCCGCAGGAGCTCCTCCCCTTTGTTCAGGTAGAGGTAGTCGGCCTCCCAGTCCGCCGGCGACTCATGATTGACTTTGCGCCCCTGCATCAGCTCGAAAGCTGTCCAGACCTGCTCCGCCAGGCTCTTGGCCGGGTGAAACTGGGAATCGAAGCAAAATGCGCCATCGACCGGCCAAACGTTCGGGTGGAAGACCCTCTGGCCCTGGCGCTTGATCTTGCTCTTTGTGAACAGCCCCCCGGCGTCCCGCGACAGGTAGCCATCCGGGATCTCGATGACGAGGGTGTGATCGCGCATGATCCGGTAGCCGGAGCCCGTCGCCACCGGGGCGTCCATGCGGGCGTCGACTGAGAACCGCCGCAGGTCCGGCGCCCGGTAGGCCAGCTGGAGGTGATCCGGGTTGGCGGCTACCAGGGTCTGCAGCGACAGGTCGTCGGCCTTCAACCGTTCCAGAAGAGGCATGGCTCCCTACCCCCTCTATGCCTGGGCCACCCGCGCGCCCGGCTTCACCCGCAGCTCGGCACCGTCGCCGACGCCCTGCTCCAGCAAGGGGCTGTTGCCCGAGAGCATGGTCATCGACGCGTCGTCGATCAGCTCGTAGCGGATCGCGTTGCCGCTCGAGTCTTCGGCGGGGAGTTTGCCTCCCTGGATGAGCGCCGACACGACGTCCTGGGCGGTGTGCCCCGGCTCAAGCTCGAGGCTCACCCGCTCGCCGGACGGCGTCGTCACCGTGATGGTCGCGTTCCTGTCTCCCATCTCAGACCTCCTTTCTGGGGGCGGGCCGGCCGGGCCCACCCCCCTACCGATGGGATCCATACCGACAAGGTTAAATTTAGGGATACCGACCGGCCCGGATAATTGCGCAGGCGACACAACGACCGGTTCCGTCCCGGCGGGCGCGGCCGCCGGGGCCGCGAGCGCCTACGGGTCGCGCAGCCGTGGCAGCCCGCGGCCGCCCCTTTGGGACAGCCATTCGTAGAGGGTGCGGCCGCCCGCCGGCTGAAGGCGCGGTAGTTGGCGTTGTTGCGTGGGCAGGCGGCCGTGGGGCCGGGCATCCCTCAGCGCCGCCTTGAAACGCCCGACGCGCTCATCGGCAACCCTGCGGTCGAAGGCGGGCATCTCGACGGTGCGCAGGCGCACCAGCGCGTCAGAGTCGGCGACGTGGACCCACAGGTGCCTGTCCGGCAGGTACTGGAGGGCGTCGCGGTTCTGCCTGGCCTCCTCCGAGGCGCTGAAGTAGTCGTAGTTGAAGCCGATGGGGATGGGCACGCGCCCCAACTTGATCCAGGCCAGCTCCTTCGACTTGACCCGGTCTCCGCGTACGCGAAACATCGCCTCGCTGAGCGACCGCGCGTCGCCGTGACTCTGGCGGAAGGCAGCCTTGATCTTCGCGTTCGCGAGGATCGCCTCCTGCAGGCGGGGATCCAGCTGGGCCATGTTCTGGTGGGCCATGACCAACGACACACCGTAGCCACGCGCGTCGGCCAGCATCTCCCCGAGCGAGCTCGTGCTGTACTGCTGGAACTCGTCGGCGTAGATGTAGAAGCGGCGGCGGCGCTCCGGCGGCCAGATGCTCACCCGCGACTCGGCCGCCAGCTGGAGCTTCGTAGTTAGGAAGCCACCCAATAAGAAGCTCGTCTCCTCTCCCAGTTTGCCGCGGGCCAGGCTGGCCAGCAGCACGGAGCCGGAGTCCATCGCCTTCCGGAAGTCGACGGCCCTGCCCCTGCCCGAGACCATGGACCGCATGGCGGGGTCGTCGAGGAAGGACTCGATCCTCGTGACGATCCCGGACGTCCACTGGAACCTGGCCGCATCGGACCTCGGAAACTCGTTGAGCCAGAAGTTCCGGAGGGCCTGGTCCGTGGTGTTCTGCAGAAGCTGCTCGCGGTAGGCGTCGTCGCTGAGAACCCTCGGCATCTCCACCAGCGTCAGGCCGGCGTCCATGAGGAGATGCAGCGTCCTGCGCAACACCAGCTCCAGCCGCGGAGTCCGGCCCTCGGACAGGCCCCACACCTTGCGGAAGATCGAGTACAGCTCCTGCCGGAGCCGCGCCGGTGAGGCTCCGTGGGTGACGTCGAGCGGGTTGAACGCAGCGGTCGTGTGAGGGTCGGCGGGGTCGATCAGGACGACCCGCTCCGCCAGGGCGGGCCACCACACCTCCTCCAGCGCGCTGAGGGCGGCCAGGATGTCGAACACGAGGTCGCCCTTGGGGTCGATGACGGCGCAGCCGCGACCGGCCATCACGTCCTGGAGGATCCAGTCCTGTAGCATCTTGCTCTTACCGACCCCGCTGCCACCAACCACGTAGTGGTGCACGGCGCGGGCCCGCTCGGTGACCCCGAACTGCTCCTCAGGGTTGTCCGGGTTGGCGCCCAGGTAGAAGAGGTTTGCGGGGTCGGTGGGATCGGTCATCCGTCACCTCAGCGCCGGGAGGGATCTGGGCCTCGGCGGCGGCGGCCGCGTTTCAATCAAGGCGTGGCGTCCGGGGCGCCCGGCCACTTCCCATATCGGGTCGCTGAGAATGTCCGCGGCCGCCAAGTGGTCGTGCTCCATGAACCAGAAGAGGCTGCGGCCGCCCTCAGCCTCGCACCACTCCCTGAGCCGCCGCGCCCGGGCGGGCCGGGACGGCCGGCCCGACACGACGAAGAGTACGCGCAAGCTGTCGACGCCGTAGCGGCGGCGGTGGGCACCGCTGGCGTTCCACTCACCGTAGGCCCGGATCTTCTGGCGGATCCGCTTCTCCTCGACGGTGCCCCGATCGAGCTCGACGGCGAACGCGTGGGCCTCGCCGGCCGCCTCGATCCGAGCGTAGCCGTCCGGAATGAGGCTCAGGAGACGGCCGGGGTCGAGAGGATCGCCGATCTTCTCCTTAGCGAGGTCCCGTCGCAGGGTCCGCTCGTTTGTCCATCGGAGCCCCCAGCGGCGGCGGCGTGTGGAGGCGATCATCGCCAGCTGGACATCGTTGGTGTCGAGCAGGTGATCCAGGAAGACCGAGTCCCGGTCGTTGTCGTCCTGCCGCCAGTCCAGGTCGGCGAGCGTGAGCCCGTCCTCTCGGGCCAGGAGTGCGGCCCCCTTGCTGTCCAGGCAGTAGGCCCCGCGGCCGAAGCCGCAGACCGCGCCCACGGGGACAAACACGCGGTCGAGGTAACCTCCGTGGTAGAGGAGGGTGAGACGGCGCTTGCAAGAGCTAACCGAGGACGGACTGAACTCCAACCTCCCGATCTGGTCCTGGGTGAGGAACCTCATGGAGTACACGTGCCGAAGGATCCGGATATCCCGGGGGGTGAGGAGGAACTGGGGTGGGGTAGGGGACCTCCTGGATCTGGGTAACCTGGTCCCCTGTTTACCAGCCGCCGTCTGTCCACTCATGCCAAGCCGTCCCTTCCGAGCTGTCCTGAAAGTCTGATCGGAGCGAGGAACACGATAGTCGGCGGGAAGATGTCGAAGTAAGTGGCAGGGAGCCAACTGAGGCAGTGGGCGGGGCCGGGGAAGGGGGCCGCCAATACGCGGGCCCTGGCCACCGTAAGCCTGGGGCATGGCCAGGGGCTTGGCCATGCCCGGCGCGGGCGATCCGGGTGATGCGGTCTGATGCGGAAAGACCGGGTTGACTTCCGGACACCCGTGTACTACTGTCTACTGCCATCTGTCCGCCGGGCCGTTGCCCGGAAGGAGCGTTTATGAACGGATTCATGCTTCCCGCCAGCCTGATAATCTCTTTCGCCCTCGCCGTCCTGGCGCTGGTGCTGAACCAGTTCTCCCCCGGCGCAGCCGCGCTGGTCGGCGCGATCGCCGCCCTCATCTTCATCAAGATGCTCATCCTCGGGAGGTGATGTGGGTGGTCTGGTCGGGCTCTTCGTTTACACTCTCTTGATCGGCCTGCTGGAGCTCCAGTTCCACTTCACGGTCGGCGACGTGGTCGCCAGGCTGATCCGCCTCCTGGCTGGCAACGGCTAGGAAATACCCTCTTTACAAAACAGAAGGCCTGTTCTATAGTCCCCGTACTGCCGTGGCCCTGCCCGCGGCTGTTTCATCTATGGAAAAGAACACCGAGGCCACTAGAGCCAGCCCGGAGAGGAAGACTTTAGTGTCGATCCAAATTGAAAAAGAGCTCGATGTGTTCGAAGGCAACGCCGGTTGGGAGCATCGCGTCTTCGTCAAGCTCTACGTGGCAGCGCGCACCAGCGGCTTGCTCGCGGAGATCTCCGACCGGGACTGGAAAACGTTGTGCACGCTGGCGACGTTCATGGACGAGGACGGCGTTTGTTACCCGTCCCAGGCACACCTCGCGCACGCCCTCCAGATCCATCGCGCCACAGCCAACGAGCGGATCCAGTCGCTCGCCGGCTTCCGGTTCAAGGGAAGACCGGTGCTGCTGGTCTCGAAACGCCGGTCTCAGGGAAAACGGTTCGCCGCCAACCTGTACACGATCCTGCCGGTCAGCGAGTTGAAGATCTTCGACCGAAAACAGGAAACCGACTGAGCGGTCGTGACATCCGCCATGTCGGGGTTTCCCGACACGGTGAGAACCCGACGCGGGAATCGCCGACTCGTGGATCGCCGACACTAACTAGAGCTATTTCAAACAAGAATACTAATCGTAGAAGCTTCACTTAAGGTGAAAAACGGGCGCGGCCAGCCTCGAATTACGCAGGGGATAACCCGGTGGATAACTTTGCAATGAACCGCGACCCCGGGCCGCCCGAGCCGGTCAACCGGCCTGCATAGAAAAGGCGTCTGGTTTGTCCTCTCCCTTGCCGGGGAGGATCGGCGAGTAGGAGAGAGACGAGGAAGCCGTCAGTGTCCCCAGGGAAGGCAAGCAACCCCTGCAGGGCCGTCGGCGAGGAAGTCGTCCGAAAGTTAACCAGGCCGGGCGGCCATTTGAGCCATGCATCACATCAAGACTTACACCATAACCCTGATACCAGCCGACATGGCCTACCGGGCCGTGTGCCTGGCGTTGCCGGGCTGCGAGGTGAGCGCCCCCACCAAGGAGGCGGCGCTCGAGCGCATCGAGGACGAGATCAAGGCGCGCATCGCCGAGGCCACCGTCCGGCGCCGGCCCGTCCCCGTCGACCGCACCTCAACCAAGTTCCTCTGGGTCAACACGGAGGAGTTCCTCGTATGAGCGAGCCTGGCGGCGATGCGAAGGTGCGGCGTCCGTCACACCCATCTCCCCTTGCGATCTCGATAGTAACCTCAGTCTACAGCTGCCGCTTTCTGACCACCCCCCAGGTAGCCAGAATCATCTCCCGCGACGAACGGACGACGCAGTCCATCCTCACACGGCTCGCATCAGCCGGGTACCTCGCCGCAGTCTGGCGCCCGGTGGCCGAACCAGGTGTTCCCGACACTGTCTACGCCCTGGCTCAGCGCGGCGCAGATCTCGTCGCCAGCCATCTCGACGTGGATCGTGGCCGGATCCGCTGGAAGAAGTACCACAACCTGGTGGGACTCCCCTTCGTCGAGCACCGTCTGGCCGTCAACGACGTGCGCATCGCGTTCGCCACGAACACCGCGTCATCCGGGTTGGCGGTAGAGGGCTGGTGGTATGAGCTGCCGATCAAGGAAGACATCTACGACCCTGTGGAGAAGGGATTTCCACTCTCACTGCGCCCGGACGCCTACATCCGCTGTCTCGCCGGCCCCCGGCGCCTGCATCTGTTCCTGGAAGTGGACCTGGGCACAGAGACGCACCTGCGCTTCGCGCACAAGATTATCCGCTACCTCGCGTACAAGAAGTCCGGTTGGTTCCGCCTGCGCTGGGGCGGCAGGTCCTTCCGTGTCCTGACCGTGGCGACCACCGCGACGCGGACCCGGGCACTACGGCGCATCACACAGCAGTACGGCGGGGAGAGGATGTTCTGGTTCGCCACCCTGGAGGACATTACGCGACGGGGCATCGGCGAAGCTGTCTGGCAGCTGGCCGGGGACGATGGTCCACGAGCTCGATTGATTGAACCGCCTGGCCCGGTCGGCGGGCCGGCCCGACTCTGATGCCGGAGAGGCGCCCAACGTGGATTGTGCGACGCGGCTCCTTCTTCCGAAGGCATTCCCATCTAGGCCCCAGTTGAGCACCCTGAAAGATCCTTTCCCCCACGATAGCCTAGGGGTCGCCGTCGACAAACTCGGTCGGCAATGCTAGATTTGCGTTGTTCAAGTAAGGGAGGGGGGTCCTTGTTAGTCTGCAGCAAGTGCGCCCAGGATAACCCAGCCAGCGCTTCGGCCTGCTCTCGCTGCGGGACACGCTTGACCGCGGCAGACTACGCGCGAGGCGTGACCCAATCCACCGCTAGAGCGCCCTCCAACGGAGGCGAGACGGAACGCCCGACTCCTCCCACGTCCCGTTGGGGCGGAACGGTCGTCACGGTGTTTGAAGCTAGGGGCGGCGTTGGCAAGACTACTGTTGCTATCAATCTAGCTGCCGCTCTGGCCGGTACTGGCAAACGCGTAGCCCTGGTGGATCTTGATCTTCGTTTCGGCGATGTCGCCATCCTCATGGACATCCCGGTAGAGCGCAGCATAGCGGACCTGGTGCTGGCGGAGGAGGAGATAAGCTGGGAGATACTCCAGGACTGCGTCTATAAGCACAACACCGGAGTGACCATACTGCCTGCGCCCGTCCGCCCAACGGACCCGGGCAACGTCCGCGTCGGCCAGATAGAGCGCGTGGTGACGCTGCTCGCCCAAGCCTATGATTACGTAATCCTGGACACCCCGGGCACGTACAACGACATCGTGGCGCGGTCGCTGGAACTGGCGAACACCGCGCTGCTTGTGACCACTCCAGACAGGACCACACTGGAGGACACGGGGCGGGCCCTCACCATGCTCCGCGAGTGGGGCCTCGACTTGAACAAGATCCGGCTTGTCGTGGTTGCCACCAACGGGGCCTCGCGTGCGGAGCCCCGCGAAATCGAGCGAGCGCTGGGATACGAAGTGGTCGCCGCAGTACCCTATGACCGCCGTATCTCCACGATGAAGCTTGGATCGCTGCTCGTGCTTTCCCACCCCGATTCCGGAGCCGCTCGGAGCATAGTTCGGCTTGCAGACGCTATCGTGAGCACGACGCCATCCGCAGTTTCCTCAATCACGAGGAGCCGTCTGAAATCTGGGCGAGAGCGTTCAATATCTGGAGACAGTGCAGCCGGTGGCCGGCTTTCAACTCTCCAGGAGCCCTTTGCATCGAACCCCTTCCGCACACTCCGGCTGACTGCTGACGCTTCCGGTACCCAGATCAGGCAAACGATTGAGCGAATTCGAATCGAAGCCCGACTCGGTAGCGATCCGGAAGGGGAGTCGAGGCTCGATGCGCTGACAAAGGCCCAGGCCGAGCTCCTCGATCCCTCGAAGCGAATCCAGCACGAAGTCCTCTGGTTCTACAACCCCCCCGACTGTTTGTATGACGGCAATCTGGAGGCGACAGATCAAGCTCTAGCGCGCTTTCGTACGGACGGCGAACCCGAAGAGAGCTGGCAAAGGGCCCACGACTTGGCGCTCTGGCTCTTGGTGGAAGCCGCCCAGGGCTCCGATCCCGAGTCCACCAACGACTGGACAATAAGGGCTCTCTCCGCTTGGAACGACGCGGCCCGTGACCCTATCTATATTCGTCACCTTTCTGGGAGCGAGCAGTCACGTAGAGGGTCAGCCGAAACGATATGGGGATTGGGCGTCGGCGTCCTAGCAGCCTCCTCACGTCGTTGCATGAACGCCGACGACTTGGATGGTGTCCTTGCGCGATATCGCGGGGCGAAATCGTACGGCCTTGAGGAGGCCGACCTCACCAAGATGGTGGAGCCCGCAATCGAAATCGCGGTGCTGGAAGGCCAGCGGAAGGTTGCCGAGGCTCGGGCTGGCAGCGAAGAAGTGGCCGATGGCCCGGCGGCGGCCCGGTCCTGGGCCGAGGAACTGGAGACCGCCCTCTCGGACCAGATGCATCTTCAGGACGAGGTCTCCGATCTGGGGACACGCGAGCTGGCAAAGGTCCTAGACGAAGCGGCCGGCCTGATCAGGGGCGTCGCCATCTCGCTGCACAACGCGCGGGACGAGACCAAGCTGGCGTCTGAACTCGTCGATGTAGCCTTGAGGTTGGCGGTTTCCAAGAAGACCGTGGAGCAGCTCGAATCCGATCTCGGGACACTACGTGGGCTCGTCGCCGTCGGTCCGCTGGCGGGGGTAATCAATAGGGCGGTGAGCGCTATTCAGGACGGTGCGGATGCGGGAGAGTTGTTCGAATCCGCCCGAGCGCTCTACGAATCTCTCGGCGACTTCGAAGGCGACGAGGAATCTGCGGAAGGGGCTCTAAGGTCGGCGCTTCCTGTCCTTCGCGCTGTCGCCATCCGACTTCACAACGAATATAGCGAGACGGCGGACGCGGCCACGGTAATGGAATGGTGCGTGGAACTAGCTGACGATGCGGAGGAGCGGGAAAGGTTCAACAGTGACCACCGCCAGCTCCTCTATCAGATGCATATGGCCACCTGCGTCGGCCTCGTCAGCTCGAAGCGCTGGGAGGAAGCGGAGGGAGCGGCGAGAATCGCCTACTCCTACGCTGACTCAGTTGACGACCGCAGGACCGCCAACGAGGCGCTCACCGCGATCGTGAGCAGGCGCAATGCACGAGTCGGGAGAGCGATCGCGGGAGCGGCCATTGCCGCCGTCGTTGTCGGGCTTATCGTTTGGGGAGCAATCGCGGGTTCGGACGACGGATCGTCGGGATCTCCTAGCGCCCCGCCACCAGCGTCAAACCCGTCAAACTCTTCGAATTCGTCTGGTTTAGGGGGCATCACAGAGTGCCAGAACATGCGCGACGAACTAAACGATAAGAAGCGGACGCTGGACTCGCTCGAATCCCAAATTGATTCCATCGAAGCTCAGTATCCTGGATCGACACTACCTTCAGACGTTTACTACAGATACACGAGCCTAATCGATCAGCACAACTCGCTGGTCCGTTCGTACAACAGCCTGCTCGGACGATTGGATAGTGAATGCTAACGGTACCCATGTTGCCTCATTGGTCACGTCCGTAAAATCTGCACCAGATGAAGCGCCCTGAACTTCCAGATCCCGGCGAGCCGCGAAGAGTGGATCGTACCACCCAGCCTTCGAACGTCTCGGCGCCGATCAGCCTCGCCGGCGAGAAGATAGTGTCATTCCTGGTGCAGATCACGAGGGAAGTCTGGCGGCTTGGGTCGGCGGTTGAGAGATGCAGGACACGTGGCGAGCCAGTCTCAGACGAGATCGCGGCAACGTTGGAGCGTCTTCAAGAGGAGTTACAGTCACTAGGCCTGGAGGCCAGCGATCCTGTCGGACAGACCTACGATCCGGGAATGCGAGTCGAGATCGCGCACCTGGAGCCGGGCGGCTCAGGTGACCTTCTGGTTAAACGAACCGTCCTTCCAGGTGTCATCTGGAAGGGGACATTGCTCAAACCCGCCAGCGTAGTTGTGGGGAGGAATGACGCTCCATGAAGCGTACGACAGTTGACGTCGGGATCGACCTAGGTACGACCAACTCTTGCGCAGCCGTAATGGTGGACGGCGAGCCGCAGGTAGTGCCCAATGAATGGAGTAGTGACTACCTTACACCTTCCTGCATAGCGATCAACGAGCGGGGGGAGATGGTGGTGGGCCACGCAGCGCTGAACGTTCTAAGAAAGGATGCTGCCAACGCCGCCGAGGGATTCAAACGGTTCATAGGCAGCAACCGCAGCTGGACGTTTCCTACCAGCGGGGCGTCCTACACTCCCGAACAGCTGTCGGCCTTGGTCTTGCAGTCGATCAGGCGCGATCTCCAGACCTTCCTGAATGAGGAGGTCGACTCGGCAGTAATAACGATTCCGGCAGTCTTTGGCGAGCTTGAACGCTCAGCTACGCTCTCCGCCGCACGGGAAGCCGGATTCGGCTACGCAGAGCTGGTTCAGGAACCGATAGCTGCCGGCCTCGCCTACGGATGGGACAGGACCGACGATGAGCGCCCATTCCTGGTCTATGACATGGGGGGCGGTACCTTTGACGCTGCCATCGTTCAGGTCGTCAATGGGCAGCTCGTCGTGCGAGCGCACCGAGGCGACCATGCTTTGGGGGGTCGCGATATCGACGAAGCCATTCTCAACCGGATCGTTGGTCCGCAGTTGGAGGGGCGCGTGGATCCAACCGCGCTGGATCGACGAAACGGCGAGCTTCTCTCTCGTCTAGAGGATGCCAAGAAGCGGCTGTCGCGGATTCCCGAGACCGGCGTTCCCCTCGAAGGATCCGTCAACGACGTCTCAGGGCGACCCGTAGACGATGTGTTGCCAATATCCCGTGATGACTTAGACCCCCTCATCGACCAGGTGGTGCATCGGACGGTTGGGGTAGTGGAAGAGCTCCTTGGCGAAACGCGGCTTACCGTTGGGGAACTGCGGGGTATAGTCCTGGTGGGCGGCCCGACGCGTATGCCACGTCTCAGGACGCTTCTGGAAGAGAGGTTTGGGGACGTGCTCCAAACCAAGCTCGACCCGATGACAGTGGTCGCTCGGGGTGCCGCCCTGCACGCAGCATCGGTCATCAAGAGACACGATGCGCCGCCGGAGCGGTTGGCAAGTGGCGTCCAGCGGCTGAAAATTGAATACAGCCCGGTTAGCGATCAACCTACCGTACCGGTGGGCATCGCCGGCGAAGGCTCGCACCTCCCTGACGGATGTAGCATACGGATAGCCCGGAGCGACGGGATGTGGCAGACGGGGCTAATCCCAGTGGAGGGAAATAGGGTAATCACTCAGGTGTCTCTCGGGGAGGATCGTCAAAGCGTATTTCGAATCGAGATGCTGGATGCTAGCGGAGCGTCCGTCCCGGTTGAACCTGATGAGTTCGCGATAGTATCAGGGCTAGCCGCCGCCGCGCCGCCTCTTTCGAAGAACATTGGGGTCTCCATCGCGACTCCGACGGGTCCAACATTTGACCGTCTAGCTCGTCGCGGCGATCCGCTCCCGCTTTCTATACGAAAGGCCTACCGAACGACGAAGGGCGTCCGAGCGGGCGACGCTGACGTCGCGCTGGAAGTCGTGTTCTTGGAGGGCGACAGCGACAAGCCCCAGAGGTGCGGAAAGATCGGCGCAATCGAGCTTACAGGCACCATGATTGAAAAGTCCCTGCCTGCGAACTCAGATGTTGAGGTCATTCTAAAGGTCACGCCGAACGAAGCGCTGCGGGGGATAGTGCACATACCGTATTTGAATCGAACCCTGGACCAAGCGTTCGAGATTAAACCCAGCGAAGTTCCTTCGCCGGGCGAACTGAAGCAGAGCCTTGCTATGGAGCGTGGCGTGGCAGATCGATTGGTGGCCGCCGGTTCGGACCTGCCGGTAGCCGTGTCGTCCGTTGATTCAGAGATCGAAGACGACCTCGTTAGGGCAGAAGGCGGGGATGCAGAGGCGGCGGTGAGAGCGGGGCACGCCCTTACTCGGTTAGGCCAGATGCTAGAGGACATGGAGGGTGAGGCGGAGCCCAAGCTCGCCATCTCTGCGATGAACGAAGCGGAGGAGTGGGCCGGGAAGGTGGCTGCGGCGTATGGCGATTCGGAACAAGGGGCTCTCTTCGAGGAGCTTCAGCAACGAGCTCAGGCCGCCCGCTCTTCCCAGGACCCTCGCCTGGCACGGCAGGTCCAGGAGGATCTAGTTGAGCTTGGGCAAGCCGTTTACTGGCTGCAACCGGGCGCGTGGATCGCCAAGTTTCAAGAGCTCGCCTCGGAGTCCACTTTCGTTGATCCCGACGCCGCCGCTAGCCTCGTTAAGGATGGCCGCACGGCGCTGGAAATCGGCGATGGTGAGCTGCTGAAACGCGTGGTCATCGAATTGTGGAACCTGGCTGAGGATAGCCAGCGCGAGAGCCCTGAAGCTAGACTAATGTGGCTGCGCCGAGCTTAGAGTGTGAGAGATTCCCCCCTGCTGGCTCCCGGCGACACTGTCCGGGATACGTACACCGTTGAGCGCTTCCTAGGAGCGGGCGCCTTCGCCGAGGTCTACCTCGTCTCTCATCGGTATCTTGGCCTGCAGGCCATCAAAGCCTTTCGGCCGGCCGCGGGCAAGCTCGACCTCGAAAATCTGCTGGGTGAGGCCAGGACGTTAATCGATCTCACCCATCCAAACATTGTCAGGTTATACGACGCTAACGTCGGCGATATTCGCGGCATCGACTTCGCCTTCGTGACGATGGAGTGGTGCTCGGCCGGCACGCTGGCCGACCGCTTGAAGTCCGAGATGAGGCTGCCAGTTGCCAAAGCCATCGAGATTGGCATGCAGGTATGCGCTGGTCTCGGGCATAGTCACTCTTTGGACCCGCCGCTCCTGCACTTGGACGTGAAGCCTGCAAACCTCCTGTTGTTCGGAGGTACCGACGAAAAGATAAAGCTCGGCGACTACGGCCTTGCTTCGCGTCTGGATCCAGTTACGCGCTTGTCGCGTTCCGGGGGCACTCTAGCGTTCGCCGCACCGGAGATGGCCTGGGGTGTCCTCGATGAACGCGCAGACGTCTACAGCCTCGGTGTCACCCTCTATCGCGCCATCTGCGGCATCCACCCGTTCCCTTTGCTGTCTCCAGATGCCGTCTCCGCAACTTCGGAGTTCCGCAGAGTCTTGAGCCAGGGACGGAAAGACATCAAGCCACCCTCAAAGTTGCTGATGATTGACCTGCCGCAACTGGACGAGGTCTTGCTCAAGGCGATGGCCTACGATCCCTTCAACCGTTATAGGAACGCCAACGAATTTGGTGCGGCCCTGCAGAAGCTGCAGTCTCAACCCAACCGCTCGTAGGTGTCCCGCGGTCGCTCGAGAAAGACCCGAGGACGGGCCGCTGGATCTTGGGGGGCGCACTCCCAGCATGCAGGACGTCGCCTAGACCTCATCATGTTTGACATCCGTCCGATCCAGGCGCAGAATCGCAGCGGGCCTGGCCAACGCAAAGAACCAATCCGACCGTGCATTCGCCCCAACCGCTGCTCTTGCTGACTTTGAGAGCGAACAGGTAGGGGCCGCGGACATGTCGTTGCTGAACCGAATCACCGGCCTGTTCAAGCCCACATATTCGGGGGACCCGCTAAGGGAAACATGCCAGGCGGCCGTCCAAACGGCCGCAAAGACGTACGGCTGCTGGGTAGACGGGTACGACGCGACCTCGGCAGGCTATCCAATTTGGCAACCACTGACAGTAATTCCGCATCGTGACGGCAAGTCACCTTAGGGGGTGATCCCCCGCCTGTCTCAGCGACTGGCGTTAACGACCGCTCAGCTTCCGGATCCAATCGTCAAGTGGCGGACACGCGTCGGGAAGAGGTAGCCCTATGCTCCGCCGTAGAATACAAAGTACGTAGACGAGTTTTGCCATCTCCTTGAAAGAGGCACGCTCACAGATCCACCTCGCGACACGTTCCTTGTCCGGACCCGCGATAACGATGCGGGTCAGGTTCCCACGCGTCGTCCTTTCTTCGGGCTTTAGCTCGGAATGCTCGTCGTAGAAGCGCTCGATCAACGAGGCCGGTACGAGATCCTCGATTTCGATCTTGCCGCTTTGGTCGGGATTCCTCAGTGGCTCGAACTCCTTGGGGAGGAGGTAAACTTGCTGGGTTGTGTACCTCCGTGTGTCTTTGAAAGCCGACCGGCCCGGCTCGTCGTCGTCCAAGAGCCCGATGGCCGTGATGCCTTGCGCTTCGAGTGAGATGAGTTGGCGAACCACGCTCTTGCCACCGCCCTCCCGATCCTCGCCCGCCGGTGCGACGCAACAGCCTGAGAGCAGGTCAGAGCCCCATTCCTCGTCTGCAAGTTGAGCAGCTGCCTCGAGGTATGCTGCGTCGGTGCGGCCTTCGACGACGATCCGTATAACTTCCTCCTGCTCAAGGGGCTGCTCCTCGCGAATGACGGCGACAAGCGCTGAAAGCACATCGGCGACGTCGATCGGGCGAGGTGTCCGCTCGAAGTAGCCTTCAAGAGCAAGCGCTTCAGCCAAAAGGTCGATGACTCGGCGAATGCTGTGGGCCCCTTTCGGCCATGGACCCTGCCTGAACGCTTCCGGAACGCCCTCCGCACACAGATCGGGAAGATCGGGCGTCAAGCCCAGGCCGCGCCACATAAGGGTCGCGATGATCAGTACGTCAGACGGCCGGTCTTCCCAGCGTCCCATCTGGTGGTGGTCGTCATCAGTGCCAAGGAGCTCGCGCTCGAGCGGGCTCAACCTCGATACGGTGAGTAGGGATCCAATCGAAGCGCCATGGCGGCGCTCGAACAATGCTCGGCGAAGTCCACCAGGAAGCCGGTCAAGGTTGTCGACGATAAGGGCGTCTCCCGCATCTACTCGCTGGATAACCGAAGCCGGCTCGGTCCCTTCGTTCACGAGGACGACATCGGTTCCGCTTGCCTGGCAGACCGCCTGGAATGCGGCGGCAGCGAGCGATTTCCCCGACCCGTCTCCCCCCTCAACCACCACGCATTTCGGCGACCCCGGCTGACCGAGAGATCTTATGGCCGCCACAAGGCCTCGAACTTGCGCGCTAAAGCCCGCGATGATTACAGGTGAATGATCAGGTCCGAATGCGTGCTGCCACTTGCTAGGTCTGCGGATCAGAGCGAGCCAGGACAAACGATCCGGAGGCTCCGCTTGAATCGGAAGGCTCCTCTATGAAGGGAGGGCGACTGGCATGGCGCCCTGATAGTTAACGCCGAGACCGAACCGCCACTCGTCGCCAACGCGAACGGACACTGCTAGCTCAGCCTGCACGCGGGGTGGGACTCTGATCTCGCTCAGGAGACGCGAAACGTACAGCACGACCTGCTGTCCGTCGATTCGCCTGACAGTTCCGCTGTACTCGACCGGTGCGCCGTTCTCGTCAGTCACAATTGCTAGCGTCCCGACGCGGCGCCTATTTCCGATCGCCAGGGCCTCATTTGCCCGCAGGATCTGCATTGCGACGATCGGCTCGTCCAGCGAAAGCAATGTCCAAGCTAGGCAGAAGTTCAGGTAAGGATTCGCTTCGTTAGAAGACAGTGCCAATCGGGCCTCGAGAACCCGCCGCAACGTGTTCCAGTCCTGACTCGTACATCGCGCCAGAACAGGCTTCTCCCCTCCGATCGCCTGACCACCAAGGTGCGCGCCGAGCCATAGGTGGTGCATGAGCGCCAGCGCTTGCTCGTTGCCGAAAATCGCGGGCCCTAGGGCCAAGAGATCGCTCAGTGCTTCCTTAGCTGCGTCCGCAGATCGGATCGTGCGACTTCCAGGTTCGATCGCCTTGCGCCGTGCGAAGATGCAGTCCGCGGAGAAGTCGCCCTTCGCGCGAAGTTCGACGGCAATGGCCTCGACGACTTCCGTGTCCCCCTGGAGCTGAGCAAGATCAGCCACTCGCCGCTGGTAGAGGTCGTATTGCCCCGTCTCAATAGGTTCCTCTGTTGCGATCTCCAGTACGCTCTCCAGCTTCGCCAGCAACGATACACGCTCTTCGTCGCTCAAATCCGGTAGCTGCTCAAGCTGGTCACGATGTGCCCAGAAGCTCACATCGAGAGGGTAATAGCTGGCTCGCCCCATCGACCGGGCACGTACCGTGTCGCGGTTCACCTCATCGAGGTGCTGTCTGAGCATTACACGAAGCGTGCTCCGCTGTTCGGTGTCAGCGTCTTCGTATTCTCGCAAGCAGGCTCCGGAGATGAAGCCGTTCACTACCGCCCGGGTCGTAAGGACGTTTTGAAGCTGAGCGCTCCTCGAAGCCGACGGACGTCGCGCTGCGAGAATCTGCTCGGCGTCAATAAGTATGTCGATCGCTGTTTGGCATCGCTCGATTGAATCCTCGAACTTCGAAATGGCGATGTTCGCAAGCAAACGGAGCGTGTTGGCTTCCAACAAGAGAAGCTGGGGCAGCCTTGCGCCGTGAACCAGCCTGACCTCATCCAGGAGCTCCACCAGTTGCTCTAGCGACGCAGGTGAAGCGAACTTCTCCTCACTCGCCCCCCGCGGACCGACCGCTTGGAGAACGCTCACGACATAGTCCTGATCGGGGTTCTCGCCGGGCAGCGCAGAGTAGTCCCACCTGATTGACTTGATCAGCGAACTGACCAAGCTGAGCTGAGCAGGCCGGTCCGGCAAGAGGGTACGAAGAGTCACATCCGCCACAAAGGGGTGCTCGGCCTCAACCCCGATCGTTCCTTCCCCATCGAGAACAGACTCTTGAAGGAGAGCCGTTTCCTCCATCGCCCGGCTGAAGGCTTGATAGCTCCGGAGGAAGAGGTTGCCCTGGGTCCTCAAGAGCAAATCGAGAGACAGCGGTCTCTCGATTTGGGAGCAGAAGAGTGCCAACTGAACAGCGCTTACAACCACAGGGTCGTGGCGGAAGGGCGAAGTCTCTATTGGCGACTCGAACTGCTCGGTACTTGAGAAAAGCGCCGCACGCACTGCCGCGAGTTGGGCTTGCCAGGACGCCGACGGCTCGTCCTCCGTCGGGGCAGCCGCTTCAAGGTGCCGCTCAAGAGCGTTTGCGAGTCGCTCGTATTCCTGACCAACTGCTAGGTGGATGTTGCCACGACTATCAGGAAGTAGACGGTAGAGGAGGAGGAAGAACAGCCGCTTGCGGATGACGTTCTGAGCTAGTTGAAGGTCAGGGAACTTTCGTTCCGCGAGGAACCCGAGGAACCGATCCGCTTCCGCTTCATCAAGTCGAGAGGGGAGCAGAAACGGAATGTAGCTTGCTCTCCGGCTGTATCTAGCGTCAAGGCTGCCATCATCCGCAATGGCCGGCCCGGTACGTAAGGAAGTGATTGCGCCGATCAGGACAGAGCGTCGACCGCTCGACGCCAGCAACTCACTCAACTGCTCATAGTCGTCTTTATCAAGATTGTCAACGATTACTGCGCACGACGCCTGGGTCCTCTCCTCCAGCAGACGGCAGACGCGCTCGATTTGCTCGAATGACGTTCGGCCCCTTGTCGGTAGGACGTACACGACTAGATGACCGCGCAGGCGAAGCTGATACGCCAGCCAATGGAGGAGCCTTGACTTACCTGAGGCTGGGGGGCCTTCGACCAATAAGGGAAGGCGACTCGAACGCAGAGTAATTCTATTTCCAACTACGTCTGAAGCATGTACTGAACGAGGCGCGGCAAGTTCACGCTCGACCCGCTCAAGGAGGGAGTCGGCCATGTTCCGCTTGAACAAGAACCCGCGGGCAACGCCTTCCCAGTCCGGAACGCGCTGAACGCGATAGAGGAAATCGCGAAACGCTTGGCGCTCCTGCTCTTCGCCAATCGACGGACGCTTGTGGGTAACCTCGTCGTCGAGCACAATGGCGACCTGAGCCAGGCGTTGCCATTCCTGAGGCGAAAAAGTGACAGTCGCTGACGTCCCGTTCGGCCCCAGCGTAATGCGACGGCTCGCTGGGTGAACAAGATGCTCGCGCGCACGGTCAAGCGCGTCTTTTTCCTCCTCGGTCGCGGTGGCGGCGAGTTCTTCGGTGAGCGACCGAGAATAGAGGCGAAGCCGATTGCCGAAATGTTTCTCTAGCGCTTCGACAGAAAACGGCTGCTCTGTACTACTGAACCAATGCACTGAACCTTCTGGCAGGTCAGCACAGCTGAGTGCGAGAGTTTCAACATCGAGCCAATCGTCCGAGCCCACACCTACAACCACAAGCTGGCCTCCAGGACCAATGAGCACTGGAAGCTCGTTCAAGACGAGGGCGAGTTCCAGTCTGGTTCGCCTCTTTAGTTCCAGATCGGAAGCTGGCGGGCGATATGCGACCTCTCTCTCCTCGAGCGCGCCGAAAAGACGGAGCAGGGTCAGAGTGCCGTGGCCGGAGCGCGACAGCGTGCCAGCGCGCCCGGCGAAGAGCACGCGTAGCTGCCGGCTTGGTGCGCCTGCGCGCTGGAATGCCTCATGTACCTGAGGATCGATCGCGCTCGTAAGGACGTAAGCCCACGGGTTCTCGGCCATTGCGAGTAGGTTCGGGGCGGCAGGGTGGCGCTCGAAGGCCCGCCGGAGGCCCTCAAGCGAGGAATCGTCACTAATAGACGCGAGCAGCCGAACGAAGTCGCCGATGTCGTCCTGGCCTGTGATGGCAGCGAGGTCTCGCTTCAAGCTATCAAGGAGGCCCGGCGAATGACGCTGCCCAAGCACGAGAACGGCCCGGCCGGCTGCGAGCGCCCGAACTAACGTCGGGTTCGCGGCTTCGGCGTTTCCCGTCACGTCCGTTCGCATGGCAATCAAGGTACAGCGATTCGCACCCGGCTGCAACGGCCTCCTCAAGGTTGCAAGGCCTGCCCCCGCAACCGACGCAAGCAAGCTACCGAGATCTTCAACGAAGCCTCGACCCACGGGACCGGCCAGGCAGCAGATGGCCGGACGACATAGTGGCCCGAACGCTACGACTGACGAGGTGGCGCCAAGTTGGGATCGTGATGATTCCTACCTGGGCTGAGCTGTCGTGTAACGAAGATTGGATGACCTGCCCTTGACCTTGAAACGCGGCAGCCCAAGCAAGGCATCGCACTGTCGGCTTGCATCAGATGACAAGTGTTGGGCCGAACTCCCGCAGCCGAGCGCGCCTAACTTTGTAGTCCGGCATGCATGCGGCCATCCTCTCCCAAAACTCGCGGCCGTGGTTGCGGACCTTCAGGTGCAGAAGCTCGTGTATGACCACGTAGTCGATTAGTGAGGCCTCAGCCATCACCACCCGCCAGTTGAATCGGATCGTTCCGTCTGGCGCGCAGCTGCCCCATCGCTGTCTCTGATCTCTGGTAAGAACAAGCGTCGGAGCCACGCCCAGTTTCTCGCTCCAGACGCGCGCCCTTGCGGTAAGCCGCTCCTGGGCCCGTCGCTTATACCAGGCAGTGACTGCACCCAAAGCGGCCTTTCGCCTCGCTTCGCCGACGAGATGATCGGGTACGAGGATCCTAAACGCCCAGTGGTCAAAGTGAACGGTTGCCCGCCTCGCTTCCGATGAGGAGTCAACAAACATCCGGACCTGCCGACCAAGATAGGGCAACGATTCGCCGCTAATGAACTGCTTGGGCCTAGGATGTAGCATCGCCTCAGTGCTCTTGCGGACAATCCAGCCGGCACGTCGGCGCACTACCCTCACGACATCTTCCGAGGGTACGTTAACGGGTGCAGACACAAGTACTCCATCGGCGGGGTCGAGCGTAATCTCGATCGTCTTCCTGCGTCGGCGGCTTCGGATTATCACAAAGGGAATTGTGGTGGCCCCGAAGCGGATGCTGCCTCTCTCAGCCACGCGCGGCCTTCCTTCGCGCTATCTCGACCATGCTTCTGGCCAGCTCTTCGATCTCTTCCTCTATCAGGCCGTCCAGCTTGCGGAGCTCACGTTTGATATCGCGTCGCATCACCCGTTGCACGTCTGCCTTGCTCTGCCAATCGACGATCGCCTGGCCCTTATCCATGACCTGCTCGATCCCTATCGCGATGCTCTTCAAACGCTCGTCAAACGCTGCCCTGTAGCCCGGGCGCTCTTCGCTGACACTAGTGACGCCGGCCGATCCCGACGCCTGGGTGGTCGACCGCTCGAGAAGTTCGTAGACGGCGAATGACAGCTCGGTTAATCCCTGCTCGGAGGCGGCCCGCGTCGCACTGATCGCCTCTTCGCGAAGGCGGGCCATCCGCCGGCAGGCCTCAGCGGCGTCGATGATGCGCTGCTTCATCTCGGCGATGATGCGCTCAAGCTGCTGAGAGAGCTTCTCGTAGAATGCCGGGTTTTCTGCTATTCGCTCCTTGATCTGGGCACGGATCGCGTGCTCCATGACGGAGGCTCGGGCCTCGTCGTGAGGGAGCGCACTGATCTTCTCCTGGAAGTTCGTATCTAGAATCGACACCGGCTTCATCAGCTCCCTAACCTCGGCGTCTATCCGGCTGTCCAGGAGCTGCTTGACCTTCATCGACACTCCCTCCCAGTCGACGGTCGCGTCCTTGCGAAGATACTGAGCGCGCACGTAGGAGCGTATGCGGGTCAGCTTTGTGAGCGTATCGGTGTATGCTAGGGCGCCGGGGCTCGGCAAGTACCGGTCCATCAAGCTCGCGAAGTCCTCGTAGTCCGCGTTGAACTTCTCGAATAGGTCCGCCCTGAATCCGTCTCCTGTCTGATCAACGAAGACCTCTACGCAGCTCCAGGCGTCGTCCAGCGAACGGCCCTTGAAGTAGCTTGCCGCCTTTGTCGCAGCGCTCTCGATGACCACCTCCGGGTTCTCGTCGAGCGGCTCTAGCGTGCCCTGCAGGTCCGCAGGCTCGAAGACCGCCAGGGCAGCTTCTAACTCTCGCGAAACGCCGTAGTAGTCGACAACAAGCCCGTACTCCTTCTCGATGGTGACGCCGTCACGTTGCCGCGAGAATCGACGGTTGACGCGGGCGATCGCCTGTAGCAGGCCGTGCTCGCGGACCGGTTTGTCGAGGTACATGACCTGCTCGATGGGGGCATCGAACCCGGTTAGGAGCATGTCGACCACGACAAGCATCTCCGGCTCGCCGTCCGGGTCCTTGAAAGCGCTGACGATCTGCTCGTGGTTGATGCCGCGCGCCTGCTTCAGGAGAGGGTCTGTGTCATCGAGGGTCGTCGTGATGATTGGAAACGCGCTCACGCCGAAGTCGCGGAGTTTGTCCGCGTAGCGTGCCGCGGCCGCACGGCTAGGTGCCACCACCTGGCACTTGAAGCCGTTGGGCTTGACCCGTGTCTTGTAGTGCTCCGCGATGTCCAGTGCGATCATCTCGATCCGCTTCTCGGCTTCAGCCAGGGCCTCCTTGTTAGCGAAGCGGCGTCGTATTCGCGCCTTCACGTCGTCGGGCTCATCCCCGAAGATCACGTCGAAGAGGTGGTCGACGGTGTTGCCGCCGATCACCGATAGCTCCGCGAGACGCGCCTCATACAGGATAGGTACGGTGGCCCTGTCCTCGACCGACTGCGGGATAGTGTACTGGTCGATGAGCGGGCCGAAGCGGCGCATCGTGCTGCGGCGGAAGCCCTTGTCGATCGGCGTGCCGGTGAACCCGAGGAACGTGGCCTTGGGCAGCGCCTTGGACATCTTCGCGCCGAGCAGACCGTACTGCGTACGGTGCGCCTCGTCCACCATAACGAAGACGTTGTCGGCCTCGTTCAGCGGGTCCATGCGGCCGTTGTCGGACGTCAGCGCGTCCTCGAATTTCTGGATCGTCGTCATGATCGTCCGGCCGGAACCCAGGGTGAGCAGCCGTCGCAGATCCTTCGTCGATTCAGCGTGCTCCGGCGCGGGAAAGCCGCAGCGCTTGAACGTCTCGGTGATCTGCGTGTCCAGCTGCGTGCGGTCGGTGACGATGACGATCGTGGGGTTGTCCAGCCGGCGTTCCCGGCGGAGCTTCGTCGCCAACCAGAGCATCGTCAGCGACTTACCGGACCCCTGCGTGTGCCAGACCACGCCTCCGCGCTCTTCCGGCTTTTCGTGCGTGAGGAGGCGTTCCATCGCCCGGTGGACGGCGCGGAACTGCTGGTAGCGCGGCAGCTTCTTGACCAGGCGGCCGCGCTCCGGCTCGAAGACGACGAAGTCGCGCAGGATCTCCAGCAGGTTCGCGGGGGAGAGCATGCCGACGATCAGAGGGACCTGCCCCTTTGGCTCGGCTCCGAGGCGCTCCCGCACTTCCGCTTCGGTCCACGGTTCCAGCGACTTCCAGCCGGCATAGAGGTTCTCCGGCGCGCCGATTGCGCCGTAGGCCGCGTCCGCGCCGCAGATGGCGACGCAGGCCACGTTGTAGTGGAAGAGCTCCGGCGCGCCGCTGCCGTGCCACTCCGGCCCGGCCTCCTGATAGCGATGCAGCTGCCGGACGGCGCGGGTCTTCCAGACGTCGAGCAGCGTCGGCGACTTGGCCTCGACTACGACCAGCGGGATGCCGTTGACGAAGAGCACGATGTCCGGCTTGACCACCCGCTCGTCGTCCTCCGTCTTCTCGCGGCCGGGCTCGCTGCCGCGCCGCACGCGCATCTGCGTGGTGACGACGAACTCGTTCTTCCGGGCGTCTGGCTCCGGCTGCTCGAAGTCGAAGAACGCGACCGTCCGCGTGCGGCGGCCCTCAGCGTCGTCCACCTCCAGCGGCAGGCCGTAGACAAGGTACTCGTGCACGAGCTGGTTGCGAGCCATGCCGACGGCGTCCACGTTCTCGAGCGCGAAGATCACCCGCTCCGCGTCATTTTCTTTCAGCCAGGGGTTCAGCCGCAGGAGCGCCTTGTGCAGCCGCCCCTTGAGCAGCACCTCGCGCTCGTTGTCTCGCTCCGGCGCCAGCAGGTCCCGGGGCACGTAGGTGTACCCGAGCCGCCGCAGCAGCTCGACCGCCGGCAGCTCGGCCTCGTTGAGCTCGTTGACCTTGTCGGCCGAGTTCATGGGCCCCCGGACACCGTAAGGTCGGTCTGCAGAGACGACGCCAGCTTGGCGAGCAACTCTACCACGCGCTCCACGTCCGCTCGAGTCAGTGGACAGAGCCGCCCCTTGAGGTGTGCGAAGCTTGGGACCTTCGCGACCATGTCGTCGTCGACGACGCCAAGGTTGTGCTCATAGACGTGTCGGATCTGGAACAGGCGAATCAAATCAGCTTGCTCGCTACTGCCAACACGCCCTTCAATGCCGGCTCCAGTTGCGAGCAGCGCTTGATCGAGAGCCGACAAATTCTGAAAGAGGTTCTTTGGCTTGTCCGGAAAGACGCCTGGATGCGCCTGTCTCAAGGTTTTGCCGAGGGCGTCGAAGGCGGATACCGCACTTCCAAGGGTGTCGGTGAGGATGGCTTTGACAAGATCGGCATCGGCAGACGTATCTGCGACGTCCAGGAGGCCGAGGCGTCGTCGGCAGACTTCAAGGCATCCCTGGAACACATCGTACGCGTTCAGGTGTGCACAGTCCGGGCAGGAAGCGAAGACCCCAAAGACGGCGAACTCCAGGGCGCAATTTGAGCAGGTGACGGGCGTCTCGAGGTCAGCCTCGCGGTAGTGGTGAAGGTAGAAGGTGGGCAGGTCCACCGAGAACTTGATGCTGATGAGGGAGTCCCGTGACGGCCGGTTCAGCTTCTCAATGTCCCGCTTGAAGTCCTCCAACATCGGCCGGACGACCTGGTCCATAGCAACGCTCTTCGCATACTCGATCTGGTCGGGGGTTAGGAACTCGCCAGCTTCCGCCCTGAAGCCGCAATAAGGGCAGCCAGTGTCCTCGATGGGTAGGCCTGTCCCGGGCTTGAGCTTGAAGTACTGTCCGCACTCAGGTGACGGGCACTGCCTACCCGCCATGCCATTCTCGTCAGTCGGGATGCTCACCTTGATCTCCGTCATATCGTCCATCAATTCACCTTGCTCCCACGCGCACCCGCCCCGACAGCAGACTCGTTGCGGCCGCGCGTTTGGCCGCGATCAGGGCCTCCAACCCCGCGTTCTCCGACTCCACACGGCCTGCAACCGATTTCAGGGCCTCCAACATCGCGCGCTGTTCGTTCATGGACGGCAGAGGCAGAGGCATAGCCTTGAGCTGAGTCGAGTTAATCGATGCCAGATTCGTTGTCTGCTTCGAGCAGCCCATGAAGTATGACTTTCCTCGGGGACTCCTCGCGTAGGCTGCGAGCAGATCAGGCGAGAGGCGTTTGGGGTGAGGCCTCACGGCGAAGACGTGGTTCTGGTGAAGGCATGGAGCGATCTCGCCGCTCCAGACGCACCCGCGGCCCAGCTTGTCCGCGTCGCCGCCCTCCGTGAACAGGACGTCCCCCGGGCGCAATGAAAACCGCGCGACCTCGCTCGCGCCGACCTCCATTGTCTTTACGGTCTCGAGGTGGAGGTAGCCGTCCTTGACGTTCGCGACGCTGAGGTACGGCAGGACCACCGAGGCCCCGTTGCCTGGTGCCTTGCCAACCTGTCGGCCGGTCTGCACCTCAGCCACCTCCCCCAGCCGCACGACCTCCCAGCACGCGGGGATCGTGCCGATGCCCGGCACGTCCTTCCACTCCGTGTGCCAGCCGGGCACCCCGCGCGTCAGCAGCTCCCCAAGCAGCGCCGAGCGCAGCCGCTCCGTCGCCGCGATCACCGCCTCCGTCTGCTCGATCGCCGCGTCGATGGCGTCAAGGACCTCGGCGATGCGTCGCTGCTCGCCCACGGGAGGCAAGAGCAGGGGCAGATTCTCAACATCGTCAAGCCTGACCCCGGCCACCGTCGTCCCAGTCCCCCAGCGAGCAAGCCGTGTGGCGTTTTGCTCGAGAAAGTGAAGAAGGAACCGAGGGTCAAGCCCGTTTGCCGGCACCAGGGCCTTCAGGTCCTGGTTGATTGCGATCTCAGTTGTCGTGACGGCCACCGAGCCGACTGCCATGCGGGTAGCGAGCACGATGCTGCCTGGCGGGACCGCTCTCGTCGCCCCGCTTTCGAGGCCAGCACGCGTAATCGACTCCTCTGTCCCAGCCAGAACCCGCGACTTCATATCTTTCACTGATGCCCATGGGATGTCCCCATTCCAGTACTCCGGAACCTTCCTTGATGGAGTACCTCCCCCGAGAATGGCAGCAAGATGAAGGCCCAGGCGAGACGATCGCCAGCCATCTGGCTGTTCGCTATCGGGCATACCCCAACTCCGCCAGCAGCTCGTCCATCCGCCGCACCGCCTCGTCGCGCTCCCGCTCGACCTCACGCAGGCGCGCCAGCACCTCGGCGATATCTACCTGCTCCTCCTCGACCACCGGCGCGACGTAGCGGCTGATGTTCAGGTTGTAGTCGTTCGCCTGGACCTCGGCCAGGTCGGCCACGTGCGCGAAGCCCGGCCGGTCCTCGAACGCCTCGTACGCCTGGACGATCGCCTGGATGTGCTCCGGGTCGAGGTAGTTCTGCGCCTTGCCCGGCCGGAAGTAGCCCTCCTGCGCCGCGTCCACGAACAGGATCTTGCCGGCGCGCTCCGGCCGCTTCGCCTTGTTCAGGACGCAGATCGCCACCGGGATGCTCGCCCCGTAGAAGATATTCGGCGCCAGGCCGATGATCGCCTCGAACAGGTCCGCATCGACGATCCCCTTCCGGATGAGGCCCTCGGCGCCGCCGCGGAAGAGGATGCCGTGCGGCATCACCACGCCGATCATCCCGGTCGCGTTCGTCGTCGCGATCATGTGCTGCAGGAACGCCAGGTCGCCCTTGGTGCGCGGCGGGATCGCCCCGAAGCGGTCGAAACGGTTGTGCGGGTCGTTGGGCGCGAACTCGTACCCCCACTCCTTGAGGCTGAACGGCGGGTTCGCGATCACGCGATCGTAGGCCAGCAGCCGGCCCTGGGCGTCCATCAGCTGCGGCTCGGCGATGGTGTCGCCGGCCTCGATGCGCGCCGAGCGCAGGCCGTGCAGCAGCATGTTCATCTTACAGATGCCCAGCGTCCCCAGGTTGCGCTCCTGGCCGTGGAGCACGAGGTTGGTCGGGTTCCCGCTATGGTCATGGACATACTTTGCCGACCAGATCAGCATGCCGCCGGACCCAGCGGTAGGGTCGCAGATGCGCATCTTCTCCTGCGGCTTCAACAGCTCGACGAGCAAGGTGACGACCGAGCGGGGTGTGTAGAACTCGCCGCCCTTCTTGCCGGCGTCATCCGCGAACTGCTTGATCAGGTACTCGTAGGCGTCCCCGAGGACGTCTCGCTTCTCCAGGTTGTCGTCTCGCAGATTCAGGTCGCTGAAGTGCACCAGCAGGCTGCGGATGATCCGCTCCCTGTTCGCGGGGCTCCCCAGCTTCGAGTCGTCGTTCCAGTTCGTCGCCCGCAGGATGCCGTCGAGCCGCGGTGTATTCGCGGCCTCAATCTCGATGCTCGCCCGGTTCAGCACCTCGCCCAGATTCATGGAGGCCGCCACGAGCGCCCGCCAGCGGCAGTCTTCCGGCACGAAGAACTCGTGCTCGTCCGGGTCGCCCTCGGCGATATCCCGGCCGACGCCCTCACGGACCGCCTTCTCCACCTCCTCGTCGAAGCGGTCGGACAACCGCTTCAGGAAGAGCATCGAGAAGATGTAGTTCTTATAATCAGCCGCGTCGATCTGGCCGCGCAGGATGTCGGCCGCCTTCCACAGTTTCTTCTCCAGCTCTGACTCAGTCAGGGGCATGGCTCGCCTCCCTTGCAGTGGCTGCAGTCATCAGTTTACCAATGAGCGCCGCGCGGACCGCACTCCGCCGCAGCTCCGCCGCTTCGCGAGCTGCGCTGTACGCTCGCTCGGACTCCTCTATCAGCTCAGCGAACTTGCGGAGACGAGACCCGTTGGGGAGCGGAACCTCCAGGTTCGCGAGAGCCGACGGCGGAAGGGAGGACAGGGTCGCGCTGGCGACCATCCGCGCCTCCACCTGCGCCCGTCCCTCCGGTGAGGTGAGATACCACCACACGAAAAGGCCGATGTCCTTATCCGACGGTCGAACGACCAGCAGAGTAGAATTGGCGACGGCACGCCCGATGGACGGGGTGACGTAGGCGGCCTTGGCGGACGTTGACTTTCCGGTCACCAGCACGTCGTAGGGTTCCAGCAGATGCTTCTCGGTCAGGTCGCTCAGCGGTATACTAATGGGCGTGAACGGCCCAGACAGGCGATCTTCACGTATATTGTTACCGCTGATTAGCTCAACCTCCCAGTCCCCGGGGCGGGCTGCGGCAGAGCGGCCACTCCGGCTTAGCCCTTGCCGGACAGTCGCGATGTCAGACAGGCGGGCCGTCACTTTGCCACGCGCCCCCACGCGTCTTGGTCCGGCATAGTCGTTAAGCAGGCCACTACGAACATGACAGTAGAATACTGCCAAGCTCGGTACGCCGCAAGTCGCTTCGCACGCGCTTAGCAGCCGTCAAGGGCATTGGCGGTCATTTCACGGAGGCTACGCGGCCATGGGATGCAGGGGAAGCTGTGTTTCTCGCATCTCTTATTCCCATCGATGGGCGTTGTCGCCTGAACTTAGCCCTCTGTCTCATCCCCCCAACGTCGGATATTGGAGGTTATCGACCCTCCATAGCAACCTATAGTTTGGCCTATAGTAACAACTACTGTATTGACACCCGTACGGTTGTTCGTATAATGCTAGGCTAACAGGAGAACTAAGTCCGAATACCGCCGGCTAGAAGGCTGGCCGTGGCTTGCCCGAGTCGCTCGGGGGCTGCGGCCAGCCTTTTTGGTCGCGCGGAGGTTTGGTCGGCACCTTAACAGCGCGAATAGCAGTGAAAGGAGGAAAGAAGGAATGGGATCTGGCGAAGGAAGCGCCAGCGTCGACGTGTTCTGGCGGTCCAAGGACGGGTTCGAGATGCACCTCCAGCTCGGCGGCACCTCCTCCGAGACGATCCTCGACGAGGCCCATAGCGCCATCGAGAGGATCAAGAGCGCTGGAGGCGAGGCCCGGCCCGACCGCCGTCACAACGCTTCCGGGGAGAACCCAGGCGAGGGGAACTCTCTGAAGTGCTCGGTCTGCGGCAAGAAGATGACCTACCGCGAAGGCGAAAGCCGCGCCGGTAAGCCTTACAAAGGCTACTTCTGCCCGGACCGGGACTGCGAGGGTAAGCCCGTCTGGATCGACGACTAGCTTCTCCTGCGGGAGCCACCACCGGGGAGGGTCGCGGACGCCACCGGCCGAAGCGACCCTCCCCTCTGTCTATCCCCAGAAAGGA
>Ga0209751_10000676_pt1 | contig 36409 bp, 34 predicted proteins | sample RifCSP13_1_FD_184019 | JGI IMG/M metagenome (GOLD analysis project Ga0209751, IMG submission 184019) | Soil microbial communities from Rifle, Colorado - Rifle CSP2_sed 13_1 (SPAdes) (version 2) | ecosystem: Environmental > Terrestrial > Deep subsurface > Rock core/Sediment | place: Rifle...
CAGGTGGTCTCGCCCGAGGACGAATCGCGCGTCCGCTAGACACACTTCCGATCCATGGCGGGTGGCCCAAGTCTGCGCCCGTCTCAGCACCGCCTCTGGGTCCGTGACGCGTGCCCGTGCCCCGGCGATCAGGTGGCTCACGGGAAGTCCCCCAGGGCGGCCTGGCCCTCGATCGCCTTCACGTCGACCTTCTCCCCGAGCTGCTCCTTGATCTTCTTCGCCAGGTTCGGGCCGATCGTAGGGATGCGTGCCAGCTCGTTCGGCTCCGCCTTCTGCAGTTCACGGAGCGTGCGGTACCCGCGCTGGAAGAGCGCCCGGCCACGGACGCGGCCGATTCCCCGCAGGGAGATGAGCTCGAGCAGCTCTTCCTTCACCCCGTACTGCACCCGCATTGTGAGGCGTGTGAGGTCGCGGACTTTCTTCTTGTTGAAGATCCTCCCCAGCTCCGCCATGGAGTAGAGGAGCCACTCCGCCTGATCCGTCAAGCGGCGCACGTCCCCAGGCCCGATCCCGAACTTCTTCGTGACCTCCTCTTCGGTCCGCTCCGCCATCCAGTCGCCCAGGAGGGTCGCGGTCTTCACCTCCGCGAGGAAGAAGTCGTAGTCCTCCACGGGGAACGTGAGGTCCTCCGCCTCGATCTTCTGCTCGACCCACGCGTAGTCGCCGCGGCGCAGGTACAGCTTGGGCATGTCCGGCGTGGAGCAGATCGTCCAGAGGTGGTAGAACGCGGTGTCCCGTTCATTCAGCAGGGCGTCCCGCATCTTCACCGCGCTCAGTGGGTCGATGTACAGGTCCGACGTCCGCCTGCCGAAGAACGTGGGTTTGAGGAACCCGTCCTGGCGGGAGATGAACTCTTCCTTCTGCAGGAAGTCGAGCACGTCCCGGATCTTCCCGTGGATCTCGTAGACGTCCCCCGTGAACGCGAAGAAGGTGCGGTTGAAGAACGCGAAGAGGTCATCCTCCGTGTGCACGTGGCTCGTCGCGATGCTCGCGAGGACGTGCATTCGCAGTGCGGGCTCGGAGCCGAGCTTGGACTCGATCGCCTCAGGCTCGCTGAGGAAATACTCCTCCATGAGTTCATCGATCTCGTCGATGTCCTTTGCGAAGAGGATTGCTTCGCCGTACTTGTCGTACTTCGGGCGGCCCGCACGGCCGCACATCTGTTTGATCTCGAGGACGGGGATTGGAGAGAGGCCCAGGTTCATGTCGAACCGATTCAGGTCTCGCACGATCACGCGGCGCGCAGGGAGATTGATGCCTGCCGAGTTGTGGACGACGAAGGCGAAGGAACATGCGTAGCTCTCATCCCCTTCGACGTGGAGATTGTAGACCGGACCGGAATACGCTGTACGTCTGATCCTTCGGACCGGACATCGGAACGCATTCCCTTCGAACCCCTTCGTGTTGTAGCTCCGGTTGCCGCGCCGAAGCAATCGCGGATCCCGTCCCATGAGGTTGACGATGAAATGGGCGCCCTGCGAACCGCTCAGGATTAGGTGGTATTGGGTGCGCTTCCCCATGGCGTGCGGACGGGTGACTCGGACCGCCGGCAGGTAGCCCAGCCGCTTCAGGAGACGGCTCATTTGCTCGGCCAAGCGCGGCGAAACGGTTGTGTACCTGGCCGTGTTGAAATGATGAGTGTCGACTGACCCGTCGCCCTCCCAGGCCCCACGGACAAGTTCCTTGATGATGTCCCACGGGGCTTCCATGAGCTCCTCGGGGAAGTGTTTGTTCGCGGCTCCTCTTCCGAAGTTCTTGTCGAAGTAGGTTGCGAGTACGCGAGAGCAGCAACGGACGTTGCGTAGGTGTCGAGAGGCATCTGCGACTTTCGGGACCGTTCGGAATCGTCGGGCCATGCAGGAGACGAGAAATCGGGTGAGCGCTTCTTCATAGGTCGCGATCGCGAAGCCCACAATCCCGTTCCTTCCTGTGAAACCCTCGGCCACGTAAAGTCCCAGGAAACGGGCGATCTCGCCGTCCATTTCAATGTCCGTTGGCACGGGCCTTTCGCCCGGATGGCGAAACTCTGTGCCGAACTGGTTCCTTCCTATGAAGTCGACCGTGTGGATGCGAAGCGTCATCACACCCCCATCGGGCTCCGTCCAAGGACACTCCAGGGGAGACATCACCTCGTCCCCGATGGAGAGATCCCTCGCGAGGACCCACTCAGGCGGGGTGCGGCGTATCTCGTGCCATGACGTCCCCCGCGCGTGGTACCCATAGCGGTGTCGAACGCTCCGGAGGACCCGGTGTCCGGGAGTCATTCGGACGGGGAGCATGCCGTCTGCCTTTACCTCCACAAGCTTCCCATTGAAGTGTCGGCGGGTTTTGCCAACGACCCTCCGGAACCTCCCGTTGTGAGTGAGTACCTCATCGCCTTTGCGGACAGAAGCAATGGGCACGGGTCCTCGTCGGGTCGTGATCAACGTGTCCGGATGCATGCAGAGTGTGGGAGTGGCCACGATTGCCTTGACCCTCCCTTTCTTGAACTCCTTCTCTACGAGGGACCGCTGTGCGTTCGTCAGCCCCGCATTGTGGAACGCCACCCCACCCTCGATGCACTTCGCTAGGCGCGCGGCCATGGACGTGGGCTCATCCTGCTCCCGAACGAGCCCATCTGAGACCTGCTTCAGGCGTTCCTTCTGCTTCTCATCGAGATGGGACTTGATGTGAGGGGCGAGGGACTTGGCCAGTCCTTCGGTGGATCTTCGGGTGCTGACGAAAATCAGCGCCTGGCCGCCGGATTCGATGATGTCCGTGACGAGGCCGGAGATGTCGTCCTCGCCCGGCTTGATCTCTTGGACGCTCTTGTCCACGAAGTGCACGAGCCCATCGTGGTAGACGCCCTGCTTCAGCGGCACGGGCCGCCACTCGCTCTTCACGTGCTCCGCCTCGAGCCATCGCGCGAGCTCGTCCGAGTTCTTGATCGTGGCACTCAGGGCGAGGACCTGGGCCCGCGGATTCACCTGCCGCAACTTCGCCAGGGTGACCTCGAGAGTCGGCCCGCGGTCCCCGTCGTTGATGAGGTGGACCTCGTCGGCGACGACCACGGTGAGCTGCTGCAGCCAGTTCAGCCGGTGGCGGAGCAGGGAGTCCGCCCGCTCCGACGTCGCCACGATCACGTCGAACTTCTCCAGAGTCGGGTCCGGCGAATCGTAGTCGCCCACGCTCATTCCCACCTTGAGGCCGAGCGGTTCGAAGGCCGTGAGCTCCTCGAACTTCTCCGCGGCGAGGGCGCGGAGCGGCACGATGTAGAGGGCCTTTCCGCCGCGGAGGAAGGACGCCAGGATCGCGAGGTAGGCCACAAGGGACTTCCCGCTCGCCGTGGGGATCGCCAGCACGACGTTCTCCCCGAGCAGGGCCGGGCCGATGGCCTCCGCCTGCGGAGGGTAGAGCTCCTCGATCCCCTGGGCCTTCAGGATGTCCACGATCCGCGGGTCGAGACCCAGGTCCGCGATGCGCATTCGGCTTCCGATGAAGCGCCGCCGACATAAAGATATCTGGGAGGTCCGCGGAGAGATTGTATGCAGCGATCCCCGCACGCGCGGCGCTCTCGCGGTCTCACCCAAAGTCCTTTGTAGAGGCGATGCGTCCGCCCTCCGGAATGGTCGACCTCGGGACGGAGGTGGCGGGGGTCCGCCTCCGCAATCCGACGATGCTCGCCTCCGGGTTCCTCGATGAAACGGGCGGGTCGCTCCTCCGAGTGTATCGTGCGGGGGCGGGCGCGGTGGTGACGAAGAGCATCGGCCCGGAGCCGAGGGAGGGCTATCCCAACCCGACGATCGTCGAGCTCGATGCAGGCCTGCTCAACGCGGTCGGCCTCCCGAACCCGGGGATCGCGGAGTTCGAGCGCGAGGTGCGGGTCGCGCTCAACGGAAAGGCCGTCGTCATCGGCTCCGTCTACGGCAAGGACGCAGCCGAGTACGCAAGTGTGGCGGCGAAGATGGCCCAATCCGGCGTCGCCGCGATCGAGCTCAACCTGTCGTGCCCGCACGCGAAGGGTCTCGGCACGGAGATCGCCCAAAGCGAGGAGGCCGTGCGGGAGTTCACGAAGGCGGTCAAGGACGCCGTCGACGTGCCCGTGTTCCCGAAGCTCTCGCCGAACGTCTCCGACATCGCCTCCTTCGCCGTGGCGGCGGAGCGGGCCGGGGCCGACGGCATCGTCGCGATCAACACGGTCAAGGCGATGGCGATCGCGCCCGACCTCAAGATGCCGATTCTCGCGAACCGCTATGGCGGGCTCAGCGGACCCGCGATCCGGCCCATCGGTGTGAGGGCCGTGTACGACATCTACGAGAAGGTGGGCATCCCCGTGATCGGGGTGGGCGGCGTGGACTCGGGGCGCGCGGCGCTCGAGTACATCATGGCCGGGGCGAGGGCCGTCCAGGTGGGCACGGCCCTCGTGTCCCAGGGTCTCTCCGCGTTCGAGCGGATCACGAAGGAGATGGCCTCCGTGCTCGAGGAAGTCGGGTTCAAGTCCGTGGAGGAGGCCGTGGGGGTCGCGCATGGGTAAGATCCAGATCGTCCCCCTCCTCGAGGTGGTCCGGGAGAGCCACCACACGAACACGTACCGCTTCCGCGCAGACTTCGGCGGGGCGCCCGGTCAGTTCGTCATGGTCTGGATCCCCCGCCAGGACGAGCTCCCGATGGCCCTCTCGTACCTGGGTCCTGTGAAGGGGATCACCGTGCACGCGTACGGCGACGCGACGAAGGCCCTCATGGACTTCCAGCCGGGCGACCGGATCGGCGTGCGCGGTCCCTATGGGAACACGTTCCGCCTGGAGGGCGAGAAGGTCCTCGCCGTGGCCGGCGGTACAGGCATGGCGTCGATCATCGCCGCGATCGAGGCCTTCGCCCAGCAGGGCGCGGCAGTCGCGACCGCCGTCGGCGCGAGGACGGCCGCGGAACTCCTGTTCGTGGACCGTGCGAGCGCATCGGGAGAGGTCCACGTCGCCACGGACGACGGCTCGCGGGGCTTCAGCGGGTTTGTGCCCGCCCTGGCGGAGAAGCTCCTGGACAAGCACACGTTCGACCAGGTGATCACCTGCGGGCCCGAGCGGATGATGAAGATGGTCTATGATTCCGCGGCGAAGCGGGGTCTCAAGACCCAGGTCTCCCTGGAGCGGTACATGAAGTGCGGGATCGGGATCTGCGACGCCTGCGTCCTTGACGACCGCCTCGTGTGCGTGGACGGGCCCGTGTTCAGCGGCGAGCAGCTCGCCGCCTCCGAGGACTTCGGGGCCTGGCGGCGAGACAAGAGCGGCCGCCGCGTCCCGATATAGACACAATCCTTAATCGACCCGCCTCCATGGCTCGGGCCATGTCCGATGCGGAGCTGGACGGCCTCGCCAAGGAGATATTCGACTGGTACGTAGGCTGGAACCCCGTCTTCGCGACGTTCATCGGCATCCACGACTACGACCATCTCCTCCCGAAGGGCGACCACGCCTCGGTCCTGGAGGAGATCGCGAAGACGAAGGAGGCCCTCGGCCGACTCGAGTCGATCGGACGCGCCTCCCTTTCCCCGGGAAAGCGGACGGACTTCGGGGTCCTGAGGAACTCGCTCCGGCTCTCCCTCTTCGAGAACGAGGAGCTGCGCATCTGGGAGTCCCGTCCCGGCGGTGCGGAGGGCGTCGCCGACGCGCTCTTCCCCCTGTTCATGCGGGGGTTCGCGCCCCTGCCGGATCGGATGGAGAGCATCACGGGCCGCCTCGAGCGCTCGCCCGCGTACCTGGAGGCCACGAAGACCCGTGTCCGGGCGCCCGTGAAGGTCTACGCGGAGATCGCCCTGGAGGCCACGCAGCAGACGCCCGCGTTCCTCCAGGTCATCCAGGCCGCGGGGAAGGAGGCCATGGCCTCGGCCGACCACGCGCGCCTCTCCGAGGCGGTCTCCCGGACGACGGAGGCCCTCGCGGAGCAGGAGCGGTGGATCAAGGAGGACGTCCTGCCCAACGCAAAGGACCGCGTCGGCGTGGGGGCGGCGAAGTTCCGCAAGCTCGTCCGGCTACGCGAGCTGGGGCTCACGGTCGATGAGATCCACGCGATCGGGCGAAAATATCTCCGCGAGAGCAAGAAGCAGCTCGCGGTCCTGGCGGGGCAGATCAGGAAAGGGGCCACCGTCGAGGAAGCCACGGAGATCGTGAAGGGGGATCACCCGCCGAACTTCACGGACGCGATCGCGTACACCGCGAAGGTCATGGACGAGGGCAAGCGCTTCGTCCGGGAGCGCGGCCTCGCGACGATCCCGGCGAACGAGACCTTGCGGGTCGTGGAGACGCCCGCCTACCTGCGCCATGTGATCCCCTTTGCCGCGTACTCCTCGCCCGCGAAGTTCGACCCGGTCCAGGAGGGGATCTACATGGTCACGCCGTACGCGGACAAGCCCGAGATGCTCAAGGAGGTCGCCTACGCGAGCGTGCGCAACACGGCGGTCCACGAGGGCTACCCCGGGCACCACCTTCAGCTCTCCAGCGCGAACGTGAACCCTTCGTACGCACGGCTACTCACGAGCGCGATCGAGACGATTGAGGGCTGGGCCCACTACTGCGAGGACATGATGAAGGAGCAGGGCTACAGCGCGGACCCGGCGACGAAGTTCGTGCAGATGCAGGACCAGGTCTGGAGGGCCTGCCGCATCCTGATCGACATCGGCCTGCACACGGGCAAGATGACCTTCGACGAGGCGGTCGACATGCTCGTGAAGGAGGCAGGGATGGAGCGGCCCGGGGCCGTCGCGGAGGTCAAGCGGTACACGTACACCCCCGCCTATCCGCTCTCGTACCTGACGGGCAAGCATATCATCCTCCGGCTGCGGAAGGAGGTCCGAAAGGGCCTGGGGAAGCAGTACTCGGACAAGTTCTTCCATGACACGTACCTGTACGCCGGCTCGATCCCGCTGACGTATATGCGGGCCCTCTTCGCATACAAGGTGAAGGAGCTCCAGAAGCTGCGCAGGAAAGGGCTCTGAACGGAAAAGGGGGCGGGACCCGGAGGCCCCGCCTGAGGGCCTACGGCATCATGCCGTAGTTGTGATCCCACGTGTAGTTGTGGTCGTACATGTACTGCTGGCAGTACTGGTAGTTCTGGCAGCCGCAGCCGCCGTCGCCCATCATGCCGCCGTTCATGCTCGACCCGCCGCCCATCATCCCGCCGCCGTATCCGCCCTGCATGCCTCCGTTCATCCCGCCTGCGTACGACGACTGCGCGGGAGCTGCGAGGGTGGCGGCCGCGACGGTCCCCACCCCGACGAGGGACAGGGCCGCTAGGGCCACGAGGACACCGGTCTTCATGTTGCACCTCCTTGGCTCTCTATGGGGTGAAACAGCCCTTCAGGGCATCGTGAAACGCGGTGAAATGGGTTCCAGAATCCTGGAACGACCCCTGAAACGGCCTACTTCGACGCGGGGCTCACGAGCCGGACGCGGTTCGTCATGCCGTGGGCTTCCCGCCGCACGAGCCCCTTCGCCTCGAGCTTGTCCAGGACACGGGTGACCTTCGCCTTGGAGAAGATGCCCAGGCCAACGATGTCCCGCTGGAGCATGCTCCCGCCGTGCTCGCGGAGCTCGAGGTACATCCGCCTCTCGTCCGCGTCGAGCAGCTTCACCAGGGTCAGCTCGTCCACAGGGGCGCCCGGCGGCTGCGCTTGCGCGGAGGCCAGAATCCCGGGGGCGGAGACGGCAGGGGCGATGGCAGGGGGAGCTGCCGCTTGCCGTGCGGATCCCGAGAGGTCCGAGGATCGCGATCGATACCAGAGGAGGAGGGCCCCGACGAAGAGCGCAGCGGAGACGATGAGGATCGTCCATTCGAACGACCCGGGCCCTGTCCCCGACGCGCTCGGGTTCCCGTCCATCATCCCGCCGCCCCCGCCCATCATCTGGCTGAACGTGTTGTGGGTGTAGAACGTCGAGGCGGAAAGGGCGAGGCCCACGACCGCAATCCCGGCGACGAGCAGGACGAGCCAAGCGGAGCCGGAATCCTGGGCCATGCGAACCGTCCAGGGAGGTCCGCGGACTTTAAGGATTTGGCACATATCGTTTGGGCCATCCGAGACGCTGTTCGTGGAGCCTTCGCGGCGTCCAGCGGGAGCCATCCGTAGGAGAAGGACGATACCTTAATATCGCGGCCTCCGCATCGCGCGGCGCGGAGATTCCCATGAAGAGCATCGATGCCCTCGTCAAGAAGGCCCTCGAGTACAAGGAGAAGGGCCTCTCCGAGAAGGAGATCGCGGACGAGCTCCACCTGTCCGGCGAGACGGTCACCTGGCTCCTGACACGCGGCGTGAAGGGCGGCGAGCCGCCCAAGGACGTGAAGATCGGCTGGCGGTCCGTCGGCGTGTACGGGAACCGGATCGGGTTCATGGCCGCCGCGATGACGGACCTCATCCTCGAGGAGATGGAGAAGCAGAGCCTCGAGCCCGACTCGATCCTAGGCATCGCCCTGAACGGCATCCCGTTCGCGACCCTGATCAGCGAGGACATGGGGAAGGAGATGATCATCTACCGCCCGAGTCAGGAGCGGCACGGGAAGGGCGGGGCCTTTTCCTCGAACACGGCGAACCCCCAGGGGAAGAAGGTCGTTCTCATCGACGATGTCGTGTCGACGGGCGACACGCTCAAGGGCGCGATCACGGACGTGCAGGAGATCGGCGGGACGCCCGTGCTCATCGTGGTCCTCGTGAACAAGACGGCCCACGACGACCTCCTCGGCGTGCCGATGCGGGCGCTCGTCCGGGCACGGGCGATCGCCTGAGCGGACGTCCACAAAGATTTATGCCCCGAGCCTCTTCCATGCCCCTCGGTCGATCCTCCTGACGCACTGGTACGACGAGCTCCTGCAGGATGCGAAGGCCTACGTCGGCGGAAAGCAGGACCTCGTGATCAACGGCGGGCTGAGCGTCAGCGGGCTGCAACACGTCGGCCGGCTCCGGGGCGAGATCACCCTGGCCCAGCTGCTCACCCGGAGCTTGCGGGACGAGGGCCGCAAGGTGATCCAGAGCCTCGTCCTGTACACCCAGGACGAGTGGAAGTCCAAGGAGGGCCAGCTTTCCCAGTTCCCCGGGGACGAGGGGAAGAGGTACATCGGTCGGCGGCTCATCGACGTCCCCGACCCGAAAGGATGCCACAAGGACTGGGTGGATCACTACTGGCAGGACTTCGGCGGCGTGCTGGACCGCTTCATCCCGGACATCCGAATCGTGACGACGACGGACGCGTACCGGAACCCGGAGATGCAGGCCGTGGTGAGGGACCTCGTCTCCCGCTCGGAGGAGGTCCGGGCCGTCGTCAACAAATATCGCGCGCGCCACCCGTATCCCAAGGGCTGGCTGCCCTTCGAGGCCTTCTGCGAGTCCTGCGGGAAGATCGGCGCGAAGACGCTCGCCCTCGAGGGCGGGTCCGCGGTGTACGAATGCCCGAAGTGCGGGGCCAAGGGCCGCTCGTCGATCGAGAAGGGCAAGCTCAACTGGCGGCTGGAGTGGGCCGCCCTCTGGAAGGTCTACCGGGTGGACATCGAGCCCTTCGGGAAGGACCACGCGACGCCGGGCGGTTCACGGGACTCCTGCAAGGAAGTGTGCGAGACCCTCCTCCGGACGCGGGCGCCCATGGGCATCCCCTACGAGTGGGTCGGGCTCGCGGACCGCGGCAAGGACCTGGGCGACATGGGCTCCTCGGACTTCATCGGCTTCACGCCGGCGCAGTGGGTCGACATCGGGGACCCGGAGGTGCTCCGGTACGTCTACGCGTGGAACCCGATCTTCCGGCGTGTGGTCCTGGACCTCTCGCGGGTTGACTCCTACCATGACACGTACGACATGGCCGAGTCCGCATTCTACTCCGAGGAACGGGAGGGCGACGAGGAGGACCAGGCTCGGTCTTACGAGCTCGCCCAGCTGCAGACGCCGCCGGAGGAGGAACCCTTCGGCCTCTCCTACCGCCACGCGTCGTTCCTCGCGCAAATCAGCCCCGAGAAGGGACGCCTCGCCTGGTGTCTCCGGCGGATGCGGGACACGGGGATGTTGGACCGCGAGCTCACGGACTTCGAGGAGGTCCGCGTGGACCGACGCCTGCAGCAGTCCCTCGTCTGGGTCACCCGGTACGCCCCGGAGAACCGGGTCGCGCTCCTCGAGTTCCTCACGCCGGAGGTGGAGCGCTCTCTCGACGACAAGGATCGCGAAGCCCTCCGGATCTACGCGGAGCGTGCGGCGAAGACCGAGTGGAACGAGGAGGCGATCAAGGACTCCATGGTCTCCCTCACGAAGCTCGGGAAGCTCCCCGTGGAGACGAGCCGCTTCTTCCGCGATCTCTACCTCGTCCTCCTCGGGCAGGAACGGGGGCCGCGTGCGGCCCCCTTCCTCGCGGTCCTCGAGAAAGATTGGGTCGTGAAGCGACTGCGGGACGCCTCCCGCTAGGAAAAGGCAAAATACGACCTGCTCATTGGAACGCCGCCTCGGTAGCCCCGTGGTCTAGCGGCCAATGATTCGAGGCTCTGGATCGGATCCCTCGGGGTCCGAAGGGAGACCTCGCGACGGCAGTTCGAATCTGCCCGGGGCTATCCGCCTTTTTCGCCTGCGACCAGGCGCACGGCCTTCGGCAGGACCTGGAAGCGCTTCGGGTGCCGGCCGACGAACTCTCCGTCGAGGTCGATCATCTCCTGGCCCGCGTGGACGACGAGCTCCCTCGCGCGGAAGTGCGTGATCTCTGGGAGGCTGAGGTGCTTCCCCTCTCGGAGCGGTCCGAGGTTCTTGCGCACCGTCTTGAAGTCCACGTCCCCGATGATGACGACGTCGAGGAGGCCGTCCTCCAGGTCCGCGTGGGGTGCGGGTATCAGCCCGCCGCCGAAGAAGCGGCCGTTCGCCACGACGAAGTCGTTCACGATCGCGTCCTTCCGCGGCGCGCCGTCGGCCTCGTAGCCCACGCGCGTGTTCCGGTACCGCGGCATCGTGCGGAGGATCGCAAGGAGGAAGCTCATCTTCCCTCCGAGGATCTTCGTGCTGCGGTTCACGTGGTCGACGACCGCGCCTCCGGAGCCGAACTCGGCGACGTTGAGAAAATACCGCGATCGCGGCGCTCCCGCCTCCGCGTACTCGCAGACGCCCGCGTCGACGGCACGAACGTGGTCGTCGTTGAGGCGGCGGGCCACGTCCTCGGCCTCGCGCGTCTCCCCGAGGGTCTTGATGAAGTCGGAACCCGTGCCGAGGGAGAAGACCGCGATGCGCGACTCCGGTTCCCAAGGCCGCCCGATGCCGTCGAGGTAGCCGTTGACGACCTCGTTCAGCGTCCCGTCCCCTCCGACGGACACGACCGTCCGGATGCCGGACTGCACGGCCGTGCGGGCGATCTCCGTCGCATGCCCCGGCCGCTCCGTCCATCGAACCTCGAAGGGCCGCTTCAGATGCGTACGGAAGTACGCCTCGTGGGCCCGCCAGCGGCGACGGGTGCGTCCGTTCCCTGACCGCGGGTTCACGACGAACAGGGTGTCAGCGTCCATGGGCCTCCCGGTAGCCGCGATGATGTGCCACGAGCTCCTCGTACTCGGTGACCTCGCTCCGGATCCGTTCCTCGGACCAGGCGAGATGGCCCGCCATCCGCTCCGCCACCGAGCGGGCCACGGACCGACCCTGCTCGCGGTCCTCGTAGAACAGGCCGAGGCGCCGCACGAGGACGTCCGGCAGGGTGAGCGCCATCTCCGCCTCGACCGCCTCGCAGACCTCCGCCCAGACGTACGGGAGATCCGAGGTGATGCGCTCGCGCGCCCGCGGCTCGTCGAGCCACCGTCGCAAGGCGTCAGGTTCGCAGCGGGGGGACAGGTGGATCGACGTCTCTTCGTTGAAGCCCATGGCCACGAACGCGTCCTTCCCTGCGTCGTGCGGCCCCAGGGGCGCGGCGACCGTCGAGCACGCCACCGCGCGTCCGAGCCTCTTGCAGACGCGGTCGACCACGTCCTCGGCCATCGCGCGCTGGGTCGTGAGCTTCCCGCCCGCCACGGAGATGAGTCCATCGGGATCCTCGAGGACCTCGTGCTCGCGGGAGATGTCCGACTCCTTTTCCCCAGGCCTCGCGTGGATCAGGGGGCGGAGGCCCGCGTACGCGCTCACGACGTCCTCGCTGCCGATGTGGGCCGCGGGGAACGCCTCGTTCACGCTCTCCAGGAGATAGCCGACGTCCTCCGCATTGGGCACCACGTCGTCCGGGTCCCCGCGGAAGTCCGTGTCGGTCGTCCCGACGAGGGTGAGGCGGCCCCAGGGCAGGACGAAGATCACCCGCCCGTCGCGCTTCGCGGTGACGACGACCGCCCCGCGGTTTCCCACCCGCTCTCGAGGCAGGAACACGTGGACGCCCTTCGTCGGGCGGACCGTTTGGGCCGTGGGCTTCGAGGAGCGCAACCAGTCGAGCCACACTCCCGTTGCGTTCACGACCAGCGAGGCGCGGATCCCCAGGAGGTTACCGCTCATCCGATCGCGCACGCGGACGCCCGCGATCCGTCCGCCTTCGGGAACGCACTCGATCGCCTCGGCGTAGTTGGAGACGACCGCACCCGCGTCCGCCGCGGCGCGGACCACCGCGAGGACAAGGCGCGCATCATTTGTGAGCGCGTCGTGGTAGAGCCCTCCCGCCACGAGGGACGTGTCCCGGAGGTTGGGCTCCCTCTCTTTCGCTTCCTGCGGCGAGAGCCACTGCCTCCGGGGGAGAACCTTGTCCCGGGAAAGAAAGTCGTAGACGAAGAGTCCGAAGCGCAACCAGGCTCGACCGGTCCCCCGGTCCGTGTACGCGGGGATCGTGAAGGCGAGAGGTCGCACGAGCGCGGGAGCCTGCTCGAGGAGCACATCGCGCTCCCTCACGGCCTGGCGCACCAGGCCGATCCGGAGGTTCTTGAGATAGCGGAGTCCGCCGTGCACGAGTCGGGAGGTCTTCCCGCTCGTCCCGCTCGCAAAGTCGTTGCGCTCGAGGAGGGCGACCTTCAGCCCCCGCATCGCCGCGTCCCGCGCGATCGCCGCACCGACGATTCCCCCGCCCACGACGACGAGGTCGAAGGGCTCGGAGCCCATCCGCGCCAGGTTCGCGGCGCGTCCTCGCGGCGAGAGGTCCGCGGTCATCGGGATCCCGTCATGAGCTTCCCCGGGTTCATGATCCCCTCCGGATCGAGCTCGCGCTTCAGGGCGTTCAGGACCACGAGGCCGTCCTCGCCGATCATCCGCCGGAGGTACGGCGCGTGGTCCGCCCCGATCCCGTGGTGGTGGCTGAGGGCCCCGCCCGCCTCGACGAAGGCGGGCGTGACCGCGTCCTTGATCGCCTCCCAGTGCACGGCCTCCTTCCCCGCATGCGCCTTCCCGAAGAACGTGAAGTACAGGGACGCGCCGTCCGGATAGACGTGGGACACGTGGCACATCACGAGGCCCGCGCCGCACGTCTCCCAGAGGGCCTGCTGGAGAGCCTTCCCTCCCGCGGCATAGACTGCGGGGAGGTTCGACCAGGAGGCCGCGGTCTCCACGGTGTCGACGAGCACGCCGTGGTCGATGAGGGAGTCTCTCAGGTACGGCATCTCGAAGCGCTCCGCGTACCAGCGCCTCGCGGGACGCCCCCCCAGGCTCGCGGACGGTACGGCCATGCGCACGCACCGCCGGCGGCGGTGGGCCACGCGCGCGGAGGAGCCCTCGAACTCCATGAGGAGGAGGCTGCCCTGGTGGAGCGAGTATCCCCGCGAGCCGAGGACCGTCATCGCGAGGCCCATCCCCGCGCTCCGCGGTCCGCCCGGCGGTACGCCGGCCTGGGCCGCGGCGAAACGGGTCTCCTCCTCGTCGCTCAGGTACGCCATGTCCGGGAGGGAACCGTCCTTCGCCATGGCCCGGAGGGCCGCGATCCCGTCTCCGAAGCTCCGGAAGAGCCGCGAGGCGAAGCGGCGCGTGGTGGGGATTGGATGGACTCGCAGCGTCGCCTCCGTGATCACGCCGAGCGTGCCCTCGGACCCCAGGACGAGCTCCTTGAGGTCGGGTCCATGATCCTCTCCCGGCAGCGGGCGCACGCTGATCACCCGGGTGGGCGAGACGAAGCGGAGTCCGACGACCAGGTCGTCGATGCGACCGTACCGGTTCGACAGGCCGCCCGCGGCCCGAGTGGCGATCCACCCGCCGAGCGTGGAGAACTCCCAGGACTGCGGGAAATGGCCGAGGGTGAGCCCCTTCGCCGAGAGGGCCTCCTCCAGGAGCGGACCGCGTACGCCCGGTTCCGCGGTGACGAGCCCCGAGTGCTCGTCGATCTCCTTGATCCGGTGCATGCGCCGCAGGTCCAGGGTGAGGCTGGCCGCGTACGTACCGTCCGCGAGGGGCTCCACGCCGCCGACGACGCTCGTCCCGCCACCGAAGGGGACGACCGCGTAGCGACGCCGCCGGGCGAGGTCCAAGACGGCCCGCACGGAGCCCTCGTCCTCGGGGAACAGGACGGCGTCCGGGGCGCGGTAGAGGTTCCCCGACCGGAGCCGCACGAGGTCCCGGTATCCCCTCCCGACCGCGTGGGCGACACGGTCGGCATGGGCCACGGAGAGGTTTCCTTCCCCGACGAGCTTCTCGACCTCGCCGAGCTCGTCGGGCGAGAGCAGCGAGGGCGGGATCCGCACTTGCTCGATCGGTGGGACAGACATCCGCACGGACGGATCGAGCTGGAGGCGTTGCTGCACGTAGGCCCACAGCACCGGGAGGCTCTCGACGGGGCGGGACCGGTCCTCCCAGCCCCAGCCCCACCACTTCACGGCGCGGGACTCCATGCGAATCCGCGAAGCGGATGGAGCGATAAAGACGTTGCCCACGACGCATCGGGACCAAACCATTAAGGCGGTTCGGTCCATGCGCCACGCGTTGGGCGGGGCATGATCGACCGCAAGGCCGTCGTGGAGGTCCTCGAAGGGTACGACCCCGAGGCGATCCGCATCGGGACGATCGCGTCGCACTCCGCACTGGACGTGTGCGACGGTGCCGCGGACGAGGGCTTCCGGACGGTCGCCGTCTGCGAGAAGGGCCGGGAGGCGCCCTACGCTCGGTACTTCCGCGCGGTGCGCGACCGGAGCGGTGCGCTCTCCCGAGGCATGGTCGACGAGACGATCGTGCTTGCGAAGTTCAAGGACACCCTCTCGGCGAAGATGCAGGAACGCCTGCGCCGGGACAACGTCGTCTTCGTCCCCAACCGCTCCTTCACCTCGTACTGCGACCTGGATGCGATCGAGGACGACTTCCGCGTCCCCCTCTTCGGCAGCCGGAACCTCCTAAGGACGGAAGGGCGGGAGGAGACGCGGAGCTACTACTGGCTCCTGGAGAAGGCGAGGCTCTCCGCGCCGGAGAAGATCGAGGACCCGAAGGACATCGACGGCCTCGTGATCGTGAAGCTGCATCACAAGGTCAAGAAGCTCGAGCGTGGCTTCTTCACCGCGGCAAGCCCGCGGGAGTACCGGGAGAAGTCCGCGGCCCTGATCCGGCAGGGCGTGATCTCGAAGGAGGACCTCACGCTCGCGCGCGTGGAGCGCTACATCATCGGCCCCATCTTCAACTTCGACTTCTTCTACTCGCCGATCGAGGAGGCGGGCGAGAAGCTCGAGCTCCTCGGGATCGACTGGCGCTTCGAGACCTCTCTCGACGGGCATGTGCGGCTCCCCGCGGCCCAGCAGCTCACGCTGAACGAAGAGCAGAAGCTCCCCGAGTACATCGTCGTGGGGCACAACAGTGCGACGCTCCGCGAGTCGAGCCTGCGGGAGGTCTTCGAGATTGCGGAGAAGTACGTGAAGGCCACCCAGCAGCACTATCCTCCCGGGATCATCGGCCCTTTCACCCTGCAAACCGCCGTGGACAAGGATTTGCGGTTCTGGATTTACGATGTCGCGCCGCGAATCGGCGGCGGGACGAACGTGCATCTCTCCGTGGGCCATCCCTACGGGAACAGCCTGTGGCGGAGGCCCATGAGCACGGGACGCCGGATCGCCATGGAGGTCCGCCGCGCGCTCGACCGCGGTCGGCTGGCCGACCTCGTCACCTGAGCCTGGCCGAATCGCCCGCGGGCCGGCGACGCGCATCATTGTCAACGCGAGCCCCCGGCCTCGCGAACTTTGATATCCCGAGACGCCGTGATGGGCGGCGTCAGAAGGGATCGAGAAGCGGATGCTCGAACTCTCCGTGTTCCTGTGGTTGAGCGCCATCGCTCTCGGGTTCGTCGTGCTCAACCAGGGGGCGAAGTTCCTCACGGACAACGCCGCCAAGCTCGCGGGCCGGATCGGCAAGAGCCGGTTCGTCATCGGCGCGTTGCTCGTCTCCACGCTGTCCGCGATGCCCGAGCTCCTCGTGAGCGGCGTCGCGGTCAAGGAGGGAAGCCCGGACATCGCCCTCGGGAACGCCCTCGCCTCGAACGTCGTCACGATCGCCTTCGTGATCGGACTTAGCGCGGTCGTCCGCCCGATCAAGGCGACGAAGGAGATCGTCCTCCGGGACGCCGTCTTCCTCGCGGTCGTCAGCCTCGTGGCGGCCACCCTCCTCCTCGACGGCGACTTCACTCCGTACGAGGGCATCGCCCTGATCGCCCTCTTCGTCCCGTACACGCTGAACCTGGTCATCTCCCAGAAGACGAGCCCCTCCGAGGAGATCGAGAACCGGATCGAGAGCATGCGGATCGAGATGGAGTTCACGGGCTGGATCTTCGGCCGGAAGGTCGAGGTCCGCGCGGGCCTCAAGTGGCTCGCGTTCGGGGTCCTCTGGTCCGTGATGGGGGCCGAGTTTCTCGTGCAGGGCGCGATCGGCCTTTCCCATGCGATCGGGCTGAGCCCGTGGATCCTCGGCATCACGGTCGTCGCCCTCGCCACGTCCCTCCCGGACATCGCGGCCGCGTATCACGCAACCCGCCAGGGCTACACGGACCTTGTCCTCGGCGAGGGCATCGGGGCCGCGGTGGTGACCACCCTCCTGACCCTGGGGATGATCGGGCTCGTCTCGCCGGGCGGCCACAGCGTGGCCGTCCTCGCACCCGTGCTCGTGGCGATGGTGCTCTCCTCCTTCCTCCTCCTCGCACTCATGCTCGGAGAATGGAGGATCACATCCCGCTCCGGAGCCGTGCTCATGGCCTCGTATTTCGCCATGGTGGCCTTCAACGTGCTCTGGCTCCCGACGGCGTTGCCGTGATCAGTACACGGCGCCGCAGCGCACGCACGTGAGCTTGCCGTCCCCGCGGGCGACGAGCTGTCCACCGCACGCGGTGCAGAAGCGCATCTCCGGCTTGAGCTGGCCCTGCTCATCCCACTGGTGCTGGGGCCAGCCGCTCGGCTGCGGCGTCTGGCCGGGCCAGGCCCCGGGCTGCTGCGGCCAACCGCCGGGCGGGGGCGCCTGCTGCGGCGTCGCGGGCGCGCCCGGGGCGGGGGGCGCGGCCGGAGGAGGGTACGCGCCCGGCGGCGGGGCCGTGGGCCTCGGCGGGACGTGCTGCATCATCCGGAACTGCTCCTCCATGTAGGCCTGCTGGTCCACCCGTGTGACGGTCGTGCGGGCGATCCGGTCCAGGTACCGCTGCCGCGGATCGCCCTGGGTCGCCGCGCCGAGCAGGACGTCGAGGAGGGTGAAGAGCCAGAAGATCTTCGAGATGTTGCGGATCATCGCGCGCGGGAAGTCCATCACCCCGTCGAGGGCGACCACGTGGAGGGCCACGAGCTTCTTCCCGAAGGTCCCGCCGATCGCCGTCTCGAACACGGTGGAGTAGAGCCAGAGGAGGATGCCCCACAGGAAGGGGAAGAAGAGGAAGTCCACGCGGAACAAGGCGAACGGCAGCGTGATCGCGAGGTACACGATCGAGACGACGATCGCATCGATGATGATCGCGAGCACTCGGCGGATCCAGTGTTCCTGCAGAGCCTGGTTGTGTCCGATCAATTCGATCGCGGTAGGCATGGCCTCACGCTCCGAGCGGATGCGGCGATATCTCGGGAACCTTCATAAAGATATGGACATTAATATCGACCCATCCCATTGAAAATCACGGGGTCGGCTCGCTCGGGCTCCCCGAAGGAGGGAGTTCCTCCTCCACCCTCTGGGATCGCTTGAGGTATTCCCCGGGGATCTCCTTCGTCGTGTAGACGGTCTTGCCCGCCTTCATGATCACGTTCCCGGAGTCGCGCGCGGACTTCACGTCGACCTCGAGGATGATCGGGTTCTGCGTGCGGACGCGGCCCGCCTCCATGGCGGCCTCGTACGTCGCGCTCAGGTGCACCATCTTGCGGTCCGAGGGCCGCAGGCCTGCCTCGATCAGGAGGTGTAATTCCTCCTCCGTCGTCGGATAGTAGAGGACGTCGGGGATGCCCTCCGTGGGGAGGTCCAGGTCGATGTCCATCGAGTGCCCGTACGTCGCGCGGATCTTGCCGTCCTCGAACTGGTAGCGGCCCTTGGGGTCCGTCTCGATCAGGCCGGTCACGTGGTGCGCCCGGAGGAACTTGAACCGCTTGTTCCGAATCTGCACCGCGGTGATGAAGTCCCGCAAGTCGACCCAGCCGTGGGTGTCCATCTCGAGCCCGTAGCGTTCGGGGAAGTGCCGGAGCACGCCCGCCATCGTACGGCCGAGGGTCTCGACTTCTTCGTCGTTTAGGAGGAACTTGCCCTCGTCGCCGCAGTGGGGGCAGTACTCTTCCCTGAAATACCCGTGAGAACGACATTCCTTGAGCATTGGGGCCCTCCCCGAGGGGCTTGGTATTCGCCCACGGATTATGAAGCTTTGTTCTCCTCGAGGGGCGGCAGGTCCGCCTCCCGAACGACGCGAAGCCCGCGAGCGCTCACGAGGGCCTCGAGCTCACGGGCCTCCGGCTTCCCGAGGCTCTTTCGATGCAGGTACGCGAGGCTCGCCCCGGGCGTCCCCGAGATCGCCGCGTCGATGCGGTCGGGCGGAAGGCCCTCCAAGGAGTGGCTCGGGAGCATGTGGCCGAACGCGATCCGACGCGCGACGGCCAGGTCGCTGTGCCTCGGCACGTAGTGGCCTCCCCCGAGCCCGAGGGCCGCGGGCGCTTCGGCGGGCCTGAGGTCGAGGAGGGTCCGCGCGATTGCCTTCGACGCCTCGAGGTCCTCCCACTCCCGCTCGGTGCTCCCCTGCTCGATGAAGAAGGTCGGCGTCTCCAGGTAGGGGCCATGGTGCGTCGCCTCGAAGGTGACCTCATAGGGGAGCTCCTGGGCCTCGATGCGCAGACGTCGGAGGGCGGCGGTCATCCACGCCGGGCTCGCGGGGACGAAGGTGCCCGGCTTCCCGCCGAACTCCGCCGCCTTGGGATTCCCGATGGGGTGGACCGTGAGGCTGGGCGTGCGGCTCTCCGAGCGGTGCTTCGAGAGGTAGACGAGAAGTTCGGGCCGCGTGCCCAGGGTCGCCTCGATGTCGCGGTCCAGGTGGTCCCGCTCGAGATGGAGCTCGCGGATCGTCAGGAGCGTCCACCTTCCGTGGGCGAGGACGGGCGACCCCTCGAAGCGGCCTGCCTCTTCCCACGTCGCGAGGGCGCAGAGGGCGGCCCTCTGGTTCACGCTCGCCGGATCGGGGGCGGAGGCCACGAGGACCCGCATCGTCCGGGGAACCGGTTCCTCCCGCAAGACGTTTCCCCCGCGCGCCCGCACAAACTTTATCTGGGTTCCTCGGGTACCGCGGATGCGAGCCCATGACCGAGGTCCTCTTCCTCTCCTCCCTCCAGGCCTACCAGCTCGAACGCGTGCAGGAGGTCGCGGATCGCCTCCGGAAGGACCGGCCCGACCTGACCGTGAAGGTCGCGGGTCCCGAGGAGAGTGGACCTCTGCTGCCGAAGTACAAGCTCAAGTTCGGCCCCGCGGTCGTGATCGAGGGCCGCCTCGAGTTCGTCGGCGTCCCCCGGTACCGGATGCTCCTGGAGCGCATCGAGACCTCCGTCCAGCGCAAGCTGCACCCGCCGCCGGCGCCCGCGGCGGCCCCCTCCTCGAGTGCCCCGAAGCCTGCGGTCGTGGTGCCGGCGAAGCCCCCGGGCCCAAGCGGATAGCCGAGCCGACCGCCAACAAGCTTGAAATCCGTCCCCGCGCGTCCACGGAGCCCGGAGGATCGGTTGGAAGGCCCGGCCCACGGTGCGACGTCTGTCCGTCCTCGTCCGCGCCCGCGCACACCCCTCCGCGTTCTTTCCCGAACCTCCGCGAAAACTATAAGAAAGCTCCAGCCCATCAATTCCTCCGGGTTGGCCGTCGAAGGCGACGCCCCGCACGGCTGCGGGTCGCGCGCAACAGAAGAGGGTTGTTCGAATGGGCGCTGAAGACGAGTTCGAGGAGACGCGCCGCGCGATCCATCGGATGCTGAAGGACGCCTTCGAGGGCAAGCTCGGCGTGTTCCGAGAACCGTTCATCTACGGCTTCACCGCGCGCTCCCGCGAGGCGCGCGTCGAGGCCGCCCATCCTGCGGTCGAGAACCCGGAGGTCGTGACGCGAGACCCCCTCGTTGACGTGATTCTGACGGAATCCGCGATCTACCTGACCGCGGAGATGCCCGGGACCTCGGCGGACGACGTGCGCGTCCAGGTCGACGGCGGCAGGCTCTCGATGCGCGGGGAGGGCGAGCGCCGATACTTCTCGTCCGTGGACCTGCCCGTGGACGTGGACCCGGACACCCTCAAGCACACCTTCAAGAACGGTGTCCTCGATATCGTCATCGCGCGGAGACGCGCCCCGGCCCCATGAGGCGGGCGTCCGCGCAGTCCCCGTGGGGTGTGGACGATCGCGACCCTCGAGAAGATCGACCAGAGGCTGCACCACCTGAGGCGCGTGGAGGCCTCCTACCGCGCAGCGATCCGGCGTGCGCAGCAGGCGATGCGACAGAACACGGCGGACCCCGTCAAGGCGAAGAAGAAGTTCGAGAAGTTCCGCGCGAAGTACGAGCGGAAGATTGACAGGCTCCAGCCCAAGGTCAAGCAGCTCACCCATGAGCGCGCGGAGCTCAAAGGCTGAGCCGGCGAAGGGCTAAGTGTCCCGTCGCCTTGGGTGTCTCGTGGCCGTGCCGGCGGACGAACGCGCGAGGTCCCTGGAGGAAATCGCGGCGCAGGTCCGCACATGCACCCGGTGCCGGCTCCACGAGGGCCGCGCCCACGCCGTGCCCGGAGAGGGCCCCCTCGGCGCCAAGGTGTTCCTCCTGGGGGAGGCCCCGGGGCGGGAGGAGGACGCCTCAGGTCGTCCGTTCGTCGGCGCCGCGGGGAAGGTCCTCGACGCCGCGCTGAAGGCCGCGCGGCTCGCCCGCGACACGGTCTACATCACGAACGTGGTCAAGTGCCGGCCGCCGGAGAACCGGTCTCCGAAGGCGGACGAGGCCGAGGCCTGCCAGCCCTACCTGATCGCCGAGATGGCGGCGGTCCGGCCCGCGGTCCTCGTCACCTTGGGCTCGACGAGCCTCCAAAGCCTCCTGGGCCCCGGCCAGGAGCTCAAGGACGCGCGCGGGAAGTCCCTCCAGTTCGAGGGCCTGCCTCTCGTGGCCACGTATCACCCGGCCGCGGTCCTGTACAACCGGACGCTCGAGAGGGACCTCCGCAACGACCTGCGGCGGGTCGCCCGGATCGTGCGGCCCGCCGGCCCGCGGATCAAGAGCGGCCCGCCGCGCGAGGAGAAGCCCCTCCAGCCCACCTCTTCGAGCGGCGGCGTGATCGCGGACGCAGGGGGCCGGATCCTGCTCCTCAAACGCGCGGAGGAGAGGATATGGTGCCTGCCGAAAGGGACCCAGGAGGCGGGCGAGTCCCTCGAGGCGACCGCGGTGCGGGAGATCCGCGAGGAGACCGGCCTCGTCGTGAAGCTCCTCCGTCCGATCCACACGATCCGCTACTCCTACTTCTGGCCGCCCGGGAACGTGAACTACGACAAGTCCGTCGCGTACTTCCTCGCGGAGCCCGTGGGGGGCCGCCTGAAGCTCGAGAGCGGGTTCGACGAGGCGCGGTGGGTCACGAAGGCCGAGGCGCTGCGCCTGTTGCACTGGAAGAACGACCGCGATGTCGTCGTCCGGGCCTTCGAGGTCCTCGCGGCAGAGGGCTAGCGGAAGAACGCCCGGACGGCGTCGAGCGGCCAGGCGTTGACGACGTCCGCCGAGGTGGCCCATGCGCGCCGCGCCGTGCCGATCCCGAAGCGCATCGCCGCGAGCTCGGAGCTCGCGTGGCTGTCCGTGTCGACCGTGAGCCGGCAGCCCGCTTCCTTCGCCGCGCGCCCCTGCGGTCCCGTGAGATCCATCCGGTTCGGGTACGCGTTCAGCTCGATCGCGGTCCCCGCCTTCGCCGCGGCGACGAAGACCGCCTCCAAGTCCACGTCGATCGGATCCCGCCGACCGATCAGGCGGGCCGTGGGATGGGCCAGGAGGTTCACGTGCGGGTTCTCCACGGCCGCGACGACCCGCGCGGTCATCTCCTTCCGGGGCTGGGTGAACTTCGAATGGATCGACGCGATCGCGAAGTCGAACTCCTTGAGAACGTCGTCGGGGTAGTCCATCTCCCCGCCGTCGAGGATGTCGCACTCCGTGCCCAGGAGGATCGCGAATCCCTCGAGCTCGCGACTCAGGGCCCTCACCCGGTCGCGGCGTTCGAGGGCCGCGTCCGCGGTGAGCCCGAAGGCGACCGTCTGGGACACGGAATGGTCCGAGATCCCGACGTACGCGTACCCACGCCTGCGGGCCGCGTCCGCCATCGCCTCGAGGGACTCCGTCCCGTCCGTCGCGTCCGTGTGCACGTGGAAGTCGCCCCGGATGTCCTTCGGCCGGAGGAGGTCCGGCAGGCCTCCTTTCAAGGCGGCCTCGAGCTCTCCCCGGTCCTCCCGCAGCTCGGGCGGGATCCACGGGAGGCCGAGGGCCGCGTACACGGCCTCCTCCGAGTCTCCTGCGACCTTCGCCTCGCCGCGGAACACCCCGTACTCGTTGAGCTTGAGCCCCTGGCCGAGGGCCATGCCCCGCAGGCGGACGTTGTGGTCCATCGACCCCGTGAAGTACTGAAGCCCGGCGCCCCAGCTCCCCGCCTCCAGGATCCGGAGGTCGACCTGCAGCGTGCGAGGGCGGTCCTCGACGTAGTCGTCGTATTCGACGAGGACCGTTGCCTTCGTGTCCCCTGCGACCACGACCTCCCGGATTCCGGGCATGGACGTGAACGCGCGGCTCACCGCGGCCCGGTCCTCCGCGACGGCAAGGAGGTCCACGTCCCCGACCGTCTCCCGCATGCGCCGGAAGCTGCCCGCGGCCTCCACCCGCTCCACGGGGCTCTTCTCCGTCAGGTAGGCGACGACGCGGTCGACCACGCGGGCCGCGTCCCAGAGGAGGGCGCGGGACTGGCCCTCGCGGACGAGCTGGATGCCCCGGAGGATGTTCGCCTCGGTCTTCTCCCCGAACCCCTTGAGCCTCCGCAGGCGATGCGTCTCGCAGGCCTTCTGGAGCGTGTCCAGGTCCGTGATCCCGAGCTTCTGCCAGAGGACCTGCACCTTCTTCGGGCCCACCCCCGGCACGCGGAGAAGGTCGAGGACGCCCGGCGGAAGCCGGGCGCGCAGTTCCTCGCGGTACGTGACCTTCCCCGTGGCCACGTACTCCTGGATTTTCTCGGCCAGGGCGGACCCGATCCCCGGGATCTCGTTGAGCCGGCCCTTCTGGACGAGGTCCTCCACGTCCGCGGTGAGGCCTTCGATCGCGCGGGAGGCCCGGTGGTAGGAGATCACGCGGAACCGGTCCTCCCCGAGGATGTCGAGCATGTCGCCGATCTCGTTGAAGAGGTCCGCGATCTCCTGGTTCTTCACGGTGGGCTCGGATGCCCCGCACCCGACTTTATAGTTTCGCGCGGCCTTCGGCGGGACCGTGATCTGGGTCGGGACCTGCGGCTTCGGACGCTCGCGGGCGGACGCGTTCCGCTCCCTCCATGCGGTCGAGATCCAGGAGACGTTCTATCGGCCCGTGGCGGCCGAGCGGGCGCGCCGCTGGCGATCGTCCGCACCGGAGGCCTTCGTCTTCGCGGTGAAGGCCTCCCAGTTCATCACGCATCCCGCGTCCTCTCCCACGTACCGCCGCTCCGGGCGCGCGATCCCCGAGGCGGAGCGCGCCGCGTACGGCGGGTTCCAGGACTCCGAGGCCGTCCGCGAGGGCTGGGACGCCACGCGGACCGTGAGCGAGGCTCTGCGGGCGCGAGCCCTCGTCTTCCAGAGCCCGAGCTCCTTCGGGCCTACGCCGGACCATGTCGCGGCCCTGTACCGCTTCTTCGAATCGATCCGCACGGACGCCGTCCAGGTGTGGGAGCCGCGCGGGCCGTGGCCATCCCACATCGTCGAGAAGGTGTGCGAGGACCTCGGCCTCGTCCATGCCGTCGATCCGTTCGCCGCGGAACCCTCCACGATCGGGCTGGCCTACTTCCGCCTCCACGGGAGCCCCCCCGGGCCGCGCCGCTACCAATACTCGTATTCGGACGCGGACCTCTCCCGCCTCGCGACCACGTGCGAGGAGTACGACGACGCCTTCGTGATGTTCAACACGCTCTCCATGGCCTCCGACGCCGCGCGGTTCCGTGTGCTCCTCGAGGCCCGCGCGGCCCATTGATAAAAGGGAGGAAAGGTTTTCTAGGGGCACCCGCGTTGCGTCGGCCCAAGGTGACCCTCCTGTCCTCCCAGGGCCGAATCCCCGACGAGATCATCGAGTTCCTCAACGCCTCCGGGGGCCATTCCCTCATCGTGAAGGGCCAGGCGGGCACCGGCAAGACGACGTTCGCCCTCCAGCTCACGGAAGAACTCGGAGAGGTCACCGCGTCCCACTACCTGAGCTCCCGCGTCTCCGACGAGTCCCTCTACAACCAGTTCAAGTGGCTCCGGGAGCGCCTCAAGCCGGCGGTCATCCAGACCGGCCCGAAGGCGCCTCGCGCGGAGAGCAAGGTCGCCCGGGACGCGCTGGACCAGCTCACGGGCAAGATGGAGGCGGGCGAGGAGAGCGGGGAGGAGGCCGGCCCGGGGAGCGGAGGGGCGAGCGTCAAGGGGGACATCTTCGAGATCCCGATCGGGGAGGACCTGCCCGAGGTCGAGGACGCCTACAAGTTCGTGGACGACCGCATGCCGAAGCGCTCCCTGATCCTCATCGACTCGATCGACGCGCTCGCGGAACACTACGGGATCGCGGCCTCGCGCCTGATCAACGTCTTCCAGAAGGATCTCGTGGAGGGGAGCAAGCAGAACGTCCTCTACGTCCTCGAGGGTTCCGGGGAGACGCGGCTCGATTACCTCGGGGACGGGGTCGTGAACCTCTCCGCATCCGAGCACGAGGGCCGGCGCCTCCGGGTCATGACGATCGAGAAGCTCCGCGGGCAACAGGTGCGGCAGCACAAGTACCTCTACACGCTCGACGGTGGCCGGCTCACCGCCTTCACGCTCGCGGAAAAGGAGCGGCGTCCCCATCCCAAGCCGTGGAAGCCGCTCGGGGACCCTTCGAAAGACGACGTGAGCACGGGCCTCGCGGCCCTCGACTACCTCGTGGGCGGCTTCGCCCGCGGCCGGGTAATCGCCTTCGAGATCTCGAACCTCGTGTCCGTGGACACCGTGGACTGGCTGCGGACCGCGATGGTCTGCAACTTCGTGGCCCAGGGCCGGGGGGTGGCCCATGTGCCTCCGCGGAAAGGCAGCGGAGAATACCTCGCCGAGCTCGTGAGCCCCTTCTTGCCCGCGGGCAGCTTCGAGTCCCACGTCCGCGTGTTCGAGACGACGACCCTCGGCGGCGGGATGGAGGAATCGAGGAACGTCATGCACATGGAAGGGAACAAGGTCGACAGCGACCTGAAGTGGTCCAACGTGGAGTACCAGCTCTCCCGGTCCGAGCGGCCCTTCCTCGCGCTGATGGCCTTCGACACCCTCGAGTCCGTCTACGGGGACAAGGTCCTCGAGCAGATGTCCGGGGTCTTGCAGGCGGCACGGCGGGCCCACGACGTCTTCGTGGGCTTCGCGACACCCGGGAGCCCGAGCGCCGGGAAGCTTGCGAACCTCGCGAGCAACGTCTTCCACATCGAGAGCCTGAACGGATCCGTCGTCCTCTACGGCGAGAAGCCGTACACGGAGCTGTTCAGCCTCTCCTGGGACTGGTCCTCGGGTGTGCCGGAGGCGCGTCTGCGACCCATCGTATAGGTGTGTCTCAAACCTGATAACCGGATAGCAACGGCAATTAATAGCCCCGTGGAATCGACGCGCAATGAGGGAAAAGGACGTTTCGCGTTTGCTCACGGATGAGTACGCGGAACGCATCCTCGTGGCGACCCAGAGCAACCCGCGGTCCGTGCAGGAAATCTCGGACCGTTACGACATCCCGATCGCCGCGTGCTACCGCAAGATTCACGAGCTGGAATCCGCGGGCTTCCTCAAGGTCGCGGAGATCGTGACCACGCCGAAGGGCAAGACGATGAAGCTCTACCGGTCCCTCCTCAAGTCCGCCCATCTTGTCTACGAGGACGGCATCTTCAAGGTCAAATTCGACTTTGACATCGAGAAGGACATCAACGGAAAATGGATCGAGCTCAACTCCGCGATCGACACGTGAGTTCGCGCGCGGGCGTTTTCCGCGCGCGTTGATAATCAAAAGGGCGAACAGGTTCCTTGTCTGATAATCAAGGCCGATAGCTTAAATATCCCCGAGCCGCATCGACGCCGCACAAAGGCTACGGGGTTAGATCTTGGAGGACCACATACCCGATACGAACGACGAATTCCAGGGTGCCTCGAAGCTGCTTTCACCTTTGGAGGCGTCGCAGCTCCTGACCGACGAGTACAGCGCGAAGATCCTTCTCGCGACGTACAAGCGGAAAATCAGTGCCCAGGAGATCAGCCAGCGATACGGCATCCCCATTGCGGCGTGCTACCGCAAGATCCGGATCCTCGAAGAGGTCGGCCTCATCGAGTGCGTTGAGCGGATCCTGACCCAGAAAGGCAAGAGGAAGAACCTCTACACCTCGTGCCTGCGCAACGCGTACATCTTCTTCGAGAACGGGAAGCTCCGCGCACGGTTCCAGCTGGCCACGGGCCAGGTGAAGGACTTCGGCGGGGACTGGAACGGGCTCGACCTGCTCGGCCAGTAGCCTTCCCCCTCCCGCTTATCCCATCCCTTCCTTTTTCTGCTCTGCCCCCGCGCGGAGCGCTGGCCGCGGTCCTTCCGGTCGAACGAACGTTATCACGTATCGTAGCGGAGAACCGTGCCTTCGAGATTCATAATCCCGGCGCGTGATGAACGCGTCCGGGGGAACATGCGGATCCAATACCACAAGATCCTTTCCGAGGGCCGCAGTGTGCGCTACGATCGGGAGGACAACGAGGTCATCCACCTGAGCGTTATCGTGACGGAGGACGAACTCCGCCGCCAGCGCGCCCGCCGCTCCTCGTGATCCCGTCCCGTCGCCCACGAAGGACTTCTGTCCGGCTTGGCTTTCCGCATAAGCGATTTAATACACTTACGTCTTTTCCTGGCCGATGGCGGGCCCGACTGCGATCTACGAGCAGCTTACGATCCTGCTGACCCTCGGGGTTGTGAGCCACCTCTTCATCAAGCGGTTCCGCCAGCCCACGATCATCGGCGAAATCTTCATCGGGATCCTGCTCGCCCCGAGCCTCCTGGGCCGATTCGGGATCTTCCTGTTCGACCAGGCCTTCATCGACACGTTCGCGGCCCTGGGGGCGATCTTCCTCCTCTTCCTGATCGGCCTCGAGACGGACTTCCGCGCGATCTATACCCGGAGGAACTTCTTCGTCGCCCTTGGCGGCGTCCTCCTGCCCCTCGCGTTCGGGTTCGTGACCGCGTGGTTCCTCGCGCCTCCGAGCGCGATTGGCGCGAACGGGAATCAGTTCATATTGGCCATGTTCGTCGGCGCGACCTTGACGGCGACGAGCACCGCGATTGCCGCCTCCGTGCTCCTCGACCTCGGCCTGATGCGCGAGGACGTCGGCAGGACGATCATGGGAGCCGCGGTCGTCGACGACATCCTCGGGCTCCTTCTCCTTTCGATTGTCGTGGGCATGGCCCAGGGGACCCTGGATCCGCTCGGCGTGGGCATCCTGATGGCGAAGGCGGTCGCGTTCATTGTCGTCGGCATCCTCGTCGGCGTGTACCTCTTCAGTCCCTTCGTCGTGCGCCTCCAGGTGGAGGGGCTCAAGCTCGGGGTGAAGCACGGCGGATTCATCATCGCGATGGCCGTCGCGTTCTTCTATTCCCTGGTCGCGGAGACGATCGGCCTCTCCGCGATCATCGGAGCCTTCCTGGCGGGGACGATGTTCGCGTCCGCGCCCCTCAAGGAGGATTTCACGGAGGGAACCCGGTACCTGGAGGCGGTCTTCACGCCGATCTTCTTCATCTCCCTCGGCCTCGCCGTGGACGTCTGGGCGGTGTGGGCGACGCCAGAGCTCTTCGTGTTCTCCGTCGCGCTCATGGTCGTCGCGATGGTCACGAAGGTGGCCGGATGCGCCCTCCCCGCCCGCGCGCAGGGGATGACCGCCTTCGAATCGATCGCGGTCGGGTGGGGCATGACCCCGCGGGGCGAGGTGGGCCTGATCGTCGCGGTCACGGCCCTCACCGCAGGGATCATCCAGAACTCGCTGTTCAGCGTGATCGTCCTCGTGATCATCCTCGTGAGCGTCGTGCCGGCCCCCCTCTTCAAGGGAGCGCTCCAGGCGGTGGACCGGGAGCGCCGGGCGAAGCAGGTGGCGCCCGGGCAGGATGCGAACTAGGCGCGCTCGACGAGACGACCGCCCACGACCTCGACCGGCATGAGCGTCTTGATCCTCAGATCGAGTTCCTTCTCCATCCGCGCCTTCTCCCGCGTCTTCTCGAAGACGATGAGGACGTCCACGACCTCCGCACCGATCCGGCGCAGGGCCGTCACGATCGCGGTCAGCGTCCCGCCCGTCGAGATCACGTCGTCGACGAACACGACGCGGTCGCCGCGGTGGATGTTGTTGATGAACATGCCCGTCTTCGAGTAGCCCGTCGTCTGGTTGAGGGAGACCTCTCCGGGGAGCCCGTATTGCCGTTTCCGGATGAAGACGTAGGGCTTGTGCACACGGACCGAGAGGCCGGAGGCCAGGGGGAAGCCCATGGACTCCGCGGTGACGATTTTGTCGCAGCGCGACCAGTTCCCGGCCCGGGCCAGCTCGGCGAGGACCTCGTCGAGGACGTCCGGGTCCCCGAGCGGGATGCCGTCCGTGATCGGGTGGACGAAGTAGTCGTACTCGCCGAACCGGACGACGGGGGCGGCCGCGAGGCTCGCCCGGAGCTTCGACAGGGCCATCTCATTCCCTCGACACGAGTCCGCGGGCCATCTGGGCCGCCTTCTCGAGAATCTCCGCCTCGCCCTTCACGCGCCGGCCTTTCATGAGAACCTGGCCGTCGCAGATCACGCTGTCGACGATGTTTCCGTGGGCCGAGTAGACCCAGTTGCTGACGTCGTCATGTCGGGGCGTGAGCTCCGCGCGCCGCAGGTCCACAAGGATCAGGTCCGCCAGGCGCCCTTCCTGGATCAGGCCCGCGTCGATCCCCAGGGCCTGCGCGCCGCCCAACGTCGCGAGCTGCCATGCCTCGTGGGCGGGGAGCACCGTCGGGTCGCGGTGGGCGAACTTCTGGAACAGCGCCGCGAACTTCATCACCTCGAAGAGGTCCAAGTTGTTGTTGCTCGCCGCTCCGTCCGTCCCGAGGCCCATGACGACCCCGGCCTCCTTCAACGCCGCGTAGGGCATCGCCTGGCCCGTCGCCAGCTTGAGGTTCGACGTGGGGCAGTGGGCCACCTTCGTCCCCGTGTGCGCGAGGATCTCGATCTCGGAGGGGTCGATCCAGCAGCCGTGGGCCACGATCACGTCCTTCGCGAGGATCCCGAGCTTGTCCAGGTACTGGGCCGGCCGCAGCCCGTGCTGGGCCATGCAGTCGTCGACCTCGCGCTTCGTCTCGCTCAGATGGGTGTGGATGAGGTACCCTTTCGTGTCCGCGAGCTCGCGGAACCTGCGCAGGGAGTCCTCGGAGACCGTGTAGATCGCATGCGGACCCAGGGCCGGCGTGATCCGCGGGGACTTGAGCGCCTCAATCTTCCGGTTCGACTCGTCCACGGCCCGGAACTGCTCCTGCGCTCGGCTCGGGAAGCCCAGGTCGATGAAGCCCTCGGAGAGGAAGGCCCGCAGGCCCATCTCCCGGACCGCCTTCGCGACCATGTCCATGTGGAAGTACATGTCCAAGAAGGTCGTCGTGCCGGTCTTGATCATCTCCAGGCAGGCGAGCTTCGCGCCCCAGTAGATGTCCTCTGGGGTGAGCTTGGCCTCGTACGGCCAGATCTTCGTCTCGAGCCAGGTCTGGAGGGGCACGTCGTCCCCGAGCCCGCGGAACAGGGTCATCGAGGCGTGGGTGTGCAGGTTCACGAGGCCCGGGAGGACGACCTTCCCCTTCGCTTCCAAGACCGTGTCCGCCTCGCGCCTCTTCCCGATCTCGACGATCCGGCCGCCCTCGATGTAGATCTGCGTGGGCCCGCCGTCGAGCTCGACGTCCTTCACGAGGATGCTCATCCGAGAGCCCCCAGCGCCGCCGTGATCACGGAGCGGACGACGTCCTCGTTCCGGGCTTGGGTGGCGACGATCTGCTCGTAGCTCAAGGGCCGCTCAATGATCCCGTTGCCGAAGTTGTCCACGGCGCACAGGCACGCGTACGGGATCCCGAGCTCGGACGCCAGGGTGGCCTCCGAGGCCATCGTCATGCCGACGACGTCGCCCAGGGTGGCGAAGTGCGCGATCTCCGCGCGCGTCTCCAGGCGCGGCCCCGAGGTCTGCACGTAGATCCCGCGTCCGCGCACGCTCCCGCGGACGGACCTCACGGCCGTGATCAGGAGGTCCCGCAGCTCCTCGTCCAACGCGGGAGTCGCATGATGCACGTCCTCGTCGTGGAACGTCGGCACGTTCCAGAACGAGATGAAGTCGTGCGGGACGACGAAGCTCCCCGGATGGATCGTCTTCTTCAGGGAGCCCGTGGAGGCGGTCGCGAGGATCCGCGTCGCCCCGAGCTCCTTCAGGGCCCACAGGTTCGCGCGGTGGTTGAGGCGGTGGGGAGGGATGCGGTGCTCCTTGCCGTGGCGGGCCAGGAAGGCGACCGCCGTAGGCCCGTGGCGCCCCACGACGGGGACGCCGCTCGTCCGGCCGTAGGGCGTGTCGATCGGCCGCTCCTCGCCCCCCGTGAGGATCGAGGGCTGCCGGAGGCTCGAACCGCCGATGAGTCCGAGGGTGCCGTCCGCCATGGTCGCGCGCAAGAAGGTTTCCTTCGATAAGCTTTCCGCCGGGAGCCCCCGCGTCGTCCGGTCGCGCGAGGGTGTGGGGTCGCCGTGCCCGGGAAGCCGTGCCGGCCCCCGCCGCCCGTGGCGCCTCGATGAGTTTCAGGTCCGATACCCGCAGGAATACGTATAAGACGGGAAGGATGGGATGGTCCGGCGGTACCCATGCCGTGGCGGGCGTGGCCGCTCTTCCTCGCCTACGAGGACGACGACCTTCTCAACTCCCTCCTCTTCGGAAAGAAGAAGGAGCTCGAAGAGGGACGGGCCTACCTCGTGAAGGAGAAGAAGCCGGACAAGGGTCTCTCCACGTTCCACCGCGCGATCGAGCAGGGCTTCCGCCCGATCTACGTCACGCGGCAGCATCCGAACCACGTCCAGCGGATCTACAAGGGCCGGGAGATCCTCGTCGTCTGGCTGTCGACGACCCTGGGCCGCGACTACGTGGACCCGCACAACCTGAACAGCCTGAGCAACATGCTCTCGAACTTCATGGCGGACGGGGACCGCGCGGTGATCCTCCTCGACGGGCTGGAGTACCTCATGATCAACAACGACTTCCCCCGGATCCTCCACTTCCTCCAGTTCCTGAACGAGCAGATCGCGATTCACCGATCCGTCCTCCTCCTGAGCCTGGACGAGCGGGCCTTCGACGAGAAGGAGCTGGCTCTCCTCGAGCGGGACACGGTCACCGTCGAGTGAGTCAACGGCTTTATAGCGCGCGCGGGCATCCGCAGCCCTCCATGTTCGAGGTCCTCGATCGAGGGGGGCTCGGCCGCAAGGGCCTCTGGACGCGGGGCGGCCGCGAACTGACCACGCCCCTCGTGCTCTGGGTCCATCGTCCAGAGCGTCCGGCACCCGGCTTTGCGGAGGCCCTGTTCGTCCAGGAACGCACCGCAGATCCCCGCCTCCAGATCCGGTTGGGCGGGACCTTCTTCGCCCCGCGGGCCCCGGAATCCGCGGACGACCTCCCGCCCGCGAAGGGCCTCCCGCGTTCGGCCGCGGAGCTCGAGGTCCCCCAGGCCGCGGTCGCGGGGAACCTGGCCCTGGTTACGGCCGAGTCCGACGTGGCGGCCGCCGCCGCGGCGGAGGTCGCGTTCTACGCGAACGGTCCCGAGTACCTGCGGTCTCCGCGCGAGTTCGTCTCCGCGACGGTCGGCGCGCGCGAGGCTCTCGGACCTGGCCGGCTCCTAGCGGTCCCGGGCCTGGCCGCCCCCTCGAACCTGGCCTGCCTCGTCTACGCCGGCGTCGACCTCGTGGACTCGAGCCGGGTCGTCCTCGACAGCGCGCGCGGCATCTTCCACACCTCAGACGGCTCCGTCCCGCTGGACGAGGCGGACCGGGCCGCCTGCGCGTGCCCCGCCTGCGAGGCCGGACAGGACGTGCGCGCCCACAACGAGCGCGCGCTGCACCGGGAGCTCCTCCTCGTGCGGAATCACCTCGCCCACGGGCGCCTCCGTGAGCTCGTCGAGCGGCGCCTTGCGAACGATCCTTGGAATACCGCGGTGGTCCGGCATCTGGACCTCCGCCACTTCGACGCCGTCGAGGCGTACACACCCGTGTCGGGACGGGAGATCCTCGCCTATTCCCACGAGTCCCTCACGCGGCCCGAGGTGCTGCGTTTCCGGACGAGGGTCCAGGATCGATACTCGAAGCCCGCGTCCGCACGGATTCTTCTGCTCCTGCCCTGCTCCGCGCGCAAGCCCTACTCCCGCAGCCGCAGCCACCGCAAGTTCCGAGACGCGATCCTGGCCTCCCGGAACCCCTCGGTCGTCCACGAGGTCGTCGTGACGTCCCCTCTCGGCCTGATCCCGCGGGAGCTCGAGCACTTCTACCCCGCGCGGGCGTACGACGTCCCCGTCACGGGGGACTGGAACCGGGAGGAGGCGGCGATGGTGATCGAGGACCTCCGGGCCTTCGTCGGGGCGAACCGGTATGATGCGGTCGTCGCCCACCTGGGTGCGGAGGCGGGCGTCGTGCGAGAGGCCCTCCCGGAGGCCGTCGTCACCTCGGAGGGCAGGCCCGCGGCCGAAGGCTCCCTGGCCTCGCTCACGAAGACCCTGAACGAGATGGCCTCGGGCCTGCCGCACGCGACCCGGGGTCAGCGCTTCGCGGAGGAGATGTCGAATGTGGCCCGGTTCCAGTTCGGCGATGCGGGGAGGGCCCTCGTCGAGGGTGCCGCGTTCCGCGGGCGGTTCCCCGACGTCCACGTGGTTCGGGACGGCGTCCAGGTGGCGATGTACACGGGGCGGGGGCTGCTCTCCCTGACCCTCGCCGGCGGGGCGGTCCTCTCCGCGAAGGACGTCTACTGCGTTGAGATCGAGGACTTCCTCCCAAAGGGCAACGTCTTCGCCGTCGGCGTCACGGGTGCGACGCAGGAGATCCGCGCGGGCGACGACGTCGTCGTGCGGCACGCCAGGCAGGTTCGAGCCGTGGGCACCGCGAGGATGAACGCACGGGAGATGCTCGACGCGGAGCGGGGCGAGGCGGTCCGGGTCCGGCACGCGATCGGGGTCTCTCCCAATCCTTAAGCGAAGACGTCCCCATCGTGCGGCCGGCATGGCCCTCCTCCTGGATCCCGCGGCTGCGGCGCTCTATGGTCTTGCCGTGTTCCTCGTGTTCCTCGGCGTGCTCGTCGTCTTCGTCGAGGCGATCCAGATGGCCCGGTTCCTGCTTCTCCTCTCGGCGGATGTGGCCTTCGCGGTCCTCCTCGTCCTCGTCGGCGAGCTCGGGGTGGCCCTGGTCGTGCTGGGGTTAGGAGGAGCCCTGATCGCGAATCAGGTCTTCGAGTGGCTCACGACGAGATGAGGACCGTCGTCGCGCCGCGGCACGGTGCGGGGGCCCGAGCACTTTCACTCCTCCAGACCGTTACTTTCACCCACCTCTCCCCGCTTCCGGGCTTTATACCGAGAGGGACTTCGTTGTGCCGTGGCAAGCTCGGTAATGACGGTCCCGGTGAACGACATGCTCACGTACGAGGACGCCAGCTGGCAGGACGTGTACGCGTCGTACGGATGCTCCCTCGACTTCGGGGCGGGTCGCCTCCATGACCCCGCCGATCCCGGTCTATTTTTCCCTCCGTGCATGCGACCTCTGCGGATTCGGACTCCGTGACCCTTGACGCGGACGACGCGGCGCGTGCGCCCAAACATTAAAGCGAACTGCCCCGCTTTGCGCCGGAGGCGCAGGGGTAGTCTAACGGTAGGACACAGGCCTTCCAAGCCTGCGACGCGGGTTCAACTCCCGCTCCCTGCACTCACGCCTCGACCTTCGCGCTCCCGCGGCGGGTGGATCGCGTCGGGTCCGCGTGGACGATCTCCTCGAGTTCATTGATCGCCTCGACAAGCTCGCTCACGTCCTCGCCCGCGTTCTCCAAGTCCTTCGCGATCCCGCGGACGTCCTGGATCGTGTGCGAGGCGAGCCACTCGCGGGTCTCCTTCCGTAGCTGGATCGGGTCGAGGCTTCCCTTCTTCGGCACGGTATCCCATCCCTTGTCGGACGCTTGTCGGCCGTATAGCGAAAAACGGCTATTTAGTTCCACCGTTCCTCGGGGCGGTGGTCTTGACAAACGAAGGTTCTGCGATCCGCCCCGGACGCCGTCCTATCTTTGCCAACGCGCCATCGGTTTGACGGGCGACAGCTATAAAGCGGGGTTCCCCCATGTCGGCCACTTGTCCGACACGCTCCGTCCTCGGGGCGTTCGCGGGATGGGATGATAGGGATGGTCCTCTTCCCTGCATTGTTCGACCGAGAGGGACGACTCCTCGAGAAAGTGAACCGCCTCGCCCAGGCGGGTACGGAGCACGAGCAAGCGGGCGTGGACCGCCGGGCGCTCGTCACCTACGAACGGGCCCTCGCCCTGTTGGAGGCGCAGAGCCAAGCCCCGAAGGCGCGCCCGGAGGAATGGTCCGACGCCTATGCGAACGTGAGCGGCGGATTCCTGCGTCTTGGCCAGACGGACACGGCCCAGGTCGCGGCCGCCCGGGCGCTCACCCTGAACGCATCGAGCGGGCGGGCCCTCGGCGCACAGGGCGACGTGCTCGCGACCCAGGGAAAGGCGGAGGACGCCCTCGCGTACTACGACGCCGCCCTCCGGCTGGACCCGAAGGCGAAGACCGTCTGGGAGCGGAAGGGTGACGCCCACGCAAGCCTCGGCCAGCGGCCGGAGGCGATCCGCGCGTACGTGCAAGCCGTGAACCTCGACCCCGATGACGTAGACGGGTACGCGCGCCTCGTCGCGTTGCTCCCGGAGGATGCGGACCTGTGGGTCCGCAAAGGGGACGCCCACCGGAGACGCCAGGAGTGGGACGACGGGAACGCAGCCTACGACCGCGCCCTCCGCGTCGCGCCGGACCGCAAGGACGCGCTCGAGGGCAAGGCCCAGCTGTACCTGGCCTCGGGGCAGACGGAGAAGGCGGTCCGCGTGCTCGACCGTCTCCTGCAGATCGACCCCTCCGATCCGGACGCATGGAAGGTCCGCGGCGACGTGCTCGCCTCGACGAACCGCGCGGAGGAGGCGGTGCGCGCCTACGACGAGGCCCTGCGGATCCGGGACGGCGACCCGGCGGCCTGGGTGGCCCGCGCGGATCTCCTCCGGATGGGGGGCAAGAACGTCGAGGCCGTAGCATCGTACGACCGCGCGATCGCCCTCACCCCGAAGGTCCTCGGTCCCCATGCGGGCCGGCTCGAGTCCCTCCGCGCCCTCGCGCGCTGGGACGACGTCCTCCGGGAGGCGGGCCGCGTGCTCGCCCTCGATCCGCGCCACAGCACGGCGCTCTTCGCGCGGGCCCAGGCCTGCCTCGCCCAGGGCCGCAAGGACGAGGCCCTCGTCGCCCTCGACGAGTTTCTCGCGGTCGAGCCCCAGTCCTACGACGGCCTGGACCTTCGCCGCCAGCTCGCCCTCGGCCTGGAGCGCTTTCCCGACGTCGTCAAGACGTGCGACGCGATCCTCGCCCTCCAACCCCACAACCTGCGGGCCCTCAAGGACAAGGGGCGCGCCCTCCTCGCCCTGGGCAAGGCGCCGCAGGCGCACGCGGCGTTCGACCAAGTCCTCGTCCTCCAGCCCGAGGACCTGGACGCGATGCGCGGGCAGCGGGACGCGCTGCGGGCCGCGAAGAGCCCGAAGGTCCTCCTCCGCTCCTGCGACGCGATCCTGGCC
>Ga0209751_10000681_pt1 | contig 36279 bp, 31 predicted proteins | sample RifCSP13_1_FD_184019 | JGI IMG/M metagenome (GOLD analysis project Ga0209751, IMG submission 184019) | Soil microbial communities from Rifle, Colorado - Rifle CSP2_sed 13_1 (SPAdes) (version 2) | ecosystem: Environmental > Terrestrial > Deep subsurface > Rock core/Sediment | place: Rifle...
TGGATCCTGCGATACTCACGCAGATAATGACAAGACGAGTAGGACCTCTTCAACTCACTCCGAGTTTCTTGTTGGGAGCCGCGATATTGATAGAGACTGCAATTGCCATGGTGGTGCTTTCACGGGTATTGAGGTACAGAGCGAATCGCTGGGCAAACATCATCATCGGTGCATTGCACACCGCGGCCGTTGCCTTGTCGCTGTTTATCGGGGAACGACGCCGGCTCTCTATTACATATTCTTTGGAACGATCGAGATTGCGTGCACTTTGGTGATCATCTGGTATGCGTGGAGATGGAAGCCAGCAGCCGCGCCTACCGCTTGGTTAGTCCATCAAAGCTGCTGGAACGCATGTTATGAGCACGACATCGCTAAGCCTGCAAGGGTGGCGATTATCGGCGCCAGCGGAATCTACGGCAGGGGAATCCTCGGCCGGGCCGAGGAGATCGGGGTGGAGGCTGTAGTGGTCACGCGCTCACCACACAAGTTCCAAGACTGAAGCCGACGCCTACGTTGATCGAGGCGCGGCTAGATGAAGAGCAGAAGCTGAAGGAGGCGTTTGCGGGCTGTGACGGCGTTATCTCGTCGCTCGGCGACGATCAGAGAACGCGTCCGAAGACGCACTACCTTTATTTCCAATAGTGGTGAGCCGAGCAGGACTCGAACCTGCGACCCACTGGTTAAAAGCCAGTTGCTCTACCGACTGAGCTATCGGCCCACGCTACGTTACGTTGAGGCAAATTCTACTAGAGCGACGAGCAAGGAGCAAAGGGCAAAGCGGCGATTGCGGATTTCGGATTGCGAATTGCGGATTTCGGATTGAAATCTCCAATCTCCAATTCGAAAATCTGCATTTCGCAATCCGCGATCGGCCCTTTGCTCTTAGCGCGCCAGCCAGCGGGCGAGCGCTGAATCTTTGACAATGATCGTTTGCGAGCGCTCCGGGCCGGTGGAGACCAGACCAATTTGTACGCCAATCTGTTGTGACACAAATTCTATGTAGCGGCGAGCATTGAGAGGCAGGTCACCCATCTTTGTGATTCCCACCGTCGAACTCTTCCAGCCAGGCAACGTTTGATAGATGGGTTCAACCCTTCTTAAGTCCTGTGAAACTGCGGGCAGGGAATCGCATTCACGTCCATCAAGTTTGTAGCCCGTACACACTTTCACTTCGTCGAGCGCGTCAAGTACATCAAGCTTGGTAAGAGCCACTGCGGTGAACCCATTAATCTCCGCTGCGTAACGCGTGGCAAAAGCGTCAAACCAACCACAACGGCGAGGACGGCCCGTTGAGGCTCCGTATTCGCGCCCACGCTCGCGAATAAGCTGACCTAACTCTGCTTCCCCCTCAACCATCTCGGTGGGGAAGGGACCTTCACCCACTCGTGTAGTGTACGTGCGCACGATGCCCAACACGCCATTTAGACGATGTGGCGCGAGGCCTGTGCCGATGATAGCGCCACCCGCAATCGTGCTGGATGAAGTAACGAATGGATAGGTGCCATGGTCCACATCCAGGAGCGTAGCCTGCGCTCCTTCAAGTAGTATTGAGCGACCCTGGCCGGCAGCGATATTCAGGAAGTGCGTCGTGTCGGCAATGAACGGAGAAAGACGTTCTGTAAGGGAGGACATTTCTCTAAAAATCGCGTTCACGTCCAGCTTGTCACCACCGTAAGCCATGATGATGCGGTTGGCATCTTCGAGATTGCGTTCAATGCGCCCTCGCAACACATCAGGCGCTAGTGCGTCTGCGGTCCGTATGCCCCGCCGCCCTGCCTTATCTTCATAAGCAGGCCCAATGCCCCGTAGTGTCGTTCCCACTCTCTCATTTCCTAGTCTCTCCTCACTGGTGTGGTCCAGGGCCCGGTGGTAGGGCAGTATCAGGTGCGCACGAGAGCTGATCTTCACGCGCTCCGGTGTGACGGTGATGCCCTGAGACGTCAGTCGATCGGCCTCTTCGAAGAATGCCTTGGGATCGATCACCATGCCATTGCCAAGCACGCAGACCTTTCCGGCATGCACAATTCCGGAAGGAAGCAGATGGAGAACGAAGGATTTGTCGCCCACCTGGACGGAGTGGCCGGCGTTGTGCCCACCCTGGTAGCGCACAACTATCTCGAAGTGCTCGGAGAGCAGATCGACAATCTTGCCTTTGCCTTCGTCGCCCCACTGGGCGCCAATGACCACAACGATTTTAGACATTGGTTCTCTTGTAACGCATGCTGTTAGCTTGCGACGCTTGCGACGCTTGCGACGCCTGGGAGCGTTTGTTACTGCACCGTGCGGCGCAAGCTAACAGCATGCGTTACAGCTCGCTAAACACACAACTGGCGCGGACCCTGATCGCATGAGGCAAGAGTCCGCGCCAGAAAGATCTCTCACCGGATCACACAGTGGCGGCGCCAGTCACGTGCTTGTCGATCATGCGAGAGATCGCCTCCTTCGACGTCGCGCCTACCACTCGTTCCTCCTCCTTCCCACCCTTGAAAAGAATCAAGGTAGGAATCCCCTTAATACCGTAACGCTGAGAGATTGATGGGTTGTCGTCTACATTCAGTTTCACAACTCGCGCGCTGTTTGCATACTTTTCGGCGACGGCATCCACCGTGGGGGCGAGCATGCGGCAAGGCGCACACCAGGCTGCCCAAAAATCCACCAAAACCGGCCTGTCTGACTGCAGAACGTCCTTTTCAAAACTGCTATCGCTAACTTCCATTACATGTTCACTCATTAAAAAATCTCCTCATTTCCTTGAAAACAGTGGTTTAGCCGGAATTCCGGAAACAGCCTAAATTATCGGTTACATACTTGCTCACAACTTAGCCACCTCCTGGTAAAGCTCGGTGTATTTCACTGCCGCCGCTGACCAGGAATTATCTGCTAACATTCCATTCCGCTGAATCTGCTGCCAGGCTGCGGGCTTGGTATAAAAGTAAAGGGCTTCGCGAATTTTATCAAGCAGCGCGCCTGCCTGATAAGGACCGAACTTGAATCCGTTGCCCGTTCCCTGAGCCGAGTCGTAATTCACTACCGTATCGTCCAGGCCGCCGGTGGCCCTAACAATGGGCACCGTGGCGTAACGCATGCTGTACATTTGATTTAGACCGCACGGTTCATAAGCAGAGGGCATAAGAAACATATCGGCGCCTGCCTCTATCTGGTGAGCTAGCGGTTCGCCCGCATACCCTTTATAAAAGCCGACCTGGCGCGGCGCGGTATCATGCATGCGTTGCAGGAAGTCTTCATACTCGCGGGCACCCGCACCCAGCACGATAAAGAATGAACCACTATCGAGAATTTCCCCTGCCACTTGTCGTATCAGATCATAGCCTTTTTGCGCTACCAGGCGGGAGATGACGGCCATAACTGGGCGTTCGGTTTGGTCAGACAAACCAAACCGGCGCAATAGATCACGTTTGCACTCAAGCTTGCCTGACAAGTCGTTCGCGGAGAAATTGGCAGCGATGTGAGGGTCGGTTGCGGGGTTCCAGACATTGTAATCCACTCCATTGGTGATCCCTGCCAGACGATCACTGCGCATACGCAGCAGCCAATCAAGTCCGTAACCGTGTTCTGGCGTCTGGATTTCCAGCGCATAACGACGGCTCACCGTAGAAAGCGCATCCGCCGCGATGAGGCCCGCCTTGAGAGCTGAGGCTGTTCCATCCAGCATGAAGTCGTTTCGGTCGGGCTGATCACCGAAGCCGAGCCACCAGAGATCGCCGGCATCGAACCTGCCCTGGTACGCCAGGTTGTGGATTGTGAACAGCGTTCTGGTCTTTTGAAAAAACGGATCAAAGCGGCGTCGCGCGCGGAGTTCGATTATGGCGAAGCCGCAGGGCCAATCGTTTCCGTGAATAACATCAGGTTGCCAATTGAAATAACGGAAAGTGGTAAGTGCGGCCCGAGAGAAGAATGCAAAACGTTCGTGGTCGTCGCTTTCACCATAAATGGAAGCGCGCGAAAAATATTCTGGCGCGTCGATTAGATAGGCGGGCACTCCCGAGGCATTGCTTCGCCACACGGGCGTTGGCTTGACGCGGCCGCGCCATTCGACGGGTATTTCTTCAGGCGGTCCCTTCAATAACGCGCGGTCTATTTGAGCAAACAGCGGCAGAACTACAACTGCATCAATGCCTTGTTCACGGAGGGCTTTAGGGAGGGCAGCCGCAACATCGGCAAGTCCACCAGTCTTAGCGAAAGGCACAACTTCGGGGGAGAGAAAGGCGACGCGCATCAGGCAAAGGATGAAGGATGAAGGATGAAGGATGAAGGCGCAAGAGTGAACAAGAACCCCTGAAGGAAAACAATGAGTACTAAGAAGAAAGGATTAAGGCTAAGCAAACGAAGTAACGCAGCAAAACGAAGGATGATAGATGAAAGAGGCTCAATAGTTTGGGCTTTCATCCTTCATCCTTCCGCCTTCATCCTTGCTTTCCTAGCTTTGCATTGAGGCCAGAAACTCAGCGTTCGACTTGGTTTTCTCGAGTCGCTCCAGTACTACCTCCATCTGCTCAACGGGTGAAAGCGGATTGAGCACGCGACGCATCACCCAGATGCGGTTCAAATCGTCCTTGCTGATCAACAACTCTTCCTTGCGGGTTCCAGAACGCTGAAGGTCGATGGCCGGAAACAGCCTCTTGTCGCTGAGTCGACGGTCGAGGTGGATTTCAGAGTTACCGGTACCTTTGAACTCTTCGAAGATGACGTCGTCCATGCGCGAGCCGGTATCGATTAGTGCGGTCGCAATGATTGTTAACGAACCGCCTTCCTCGATATTGCGCGCGGCGCCAAAGAACCGCTTCGGACGTTGCAGGGCGTTGGAATCAATACCACCAGAGAGAATCTTGCCGCTGGGCGGAACGACAGCGTTGTGTGCTCGTGCCAGACGGGTAATGGAATCGAGAAGGATAACCACGTCGCGTTTATGTTCCACCAGGCGCTTTGCCTTCTCAATTACCATGTCGGCCACCTGCACGTGACGTGTTGGCGGTTCGTCAAAGGTGGAGGAGATAACCTCACCCTGTACTGACCGCTGCATGTCTGTTACTTCTTCGGGACGCTCGTCAATCAGCAATACAATCAGGGTGACTTCCGGATGGTTCTGGGTGATGGAATTGGCAATTGCCTGCAGCAGCATCGTTTTGCCTGTGCGTGGCGGAGAAACAATTAGCCCGCGCTGCCCTTTGCCCAGAGGCGTGACGAGATCGATGACTCGCGCCGAGAGGTTGTCTGGCGTAGTTTCCATCCGCAACTGCTCGTCCGGATAAAGAGGCGTGAGGTTATCGAAGAAGACTTTCTCGCGCGCCTGGTCGGGCGACTCGAAATTGATTGCTTCTACCTTGATCAGAGCAAAGTAACGCTCACCCTCCTTGGGGGGCCGGATCTGGCCGCTGACCGTGTCGCCCGTGCGCAAATCAAACTTACGAATCTGCGAAGGGGAAACATAGATGTCGTCTGGCCCGGGCAGATAGTTGTATTCAGGAGCGCGCAGGAAGCCGAAACCATCGGGCAGCGTCTCGAGCACTCCTTCGGAAAAGATCAGGCCGCTTTTCTCTGTCTGCGCCGCAAGCACTTTAAAAATGAGCTCTTGCTTGCGCATGCCGGTGGCTCCCGGAACGTCCATGTCTTTAGCGATAGACGTGAGCTTGGAGATCGACATCTCCTTGAGGTCGGCAAGATTGAGAAATCCTTCTTCTCGGGCATCGCGAACCTCGCGAGTCTCTTTAACGGGAGCTTCGGCGGTTGCTACTGTGGCGCCGCCGTTCTCGCCGTCAACATCGGCCGTATTAGCGCTGGATGCGCGTGAACGTGTTCGTTGTGGCATGTCTGTTCGTCTCAATTAATAAATGGTGACCGCTGCTTTGCCGCTACGGCCAACTCACCCTTTTGTTTGAAAATGGGAATCTGGAATGGCGTTGCGGCGAGTAGAGGACGCCGGGGCGCGGCGTCATAACGTACCGCATTCGCGAGGCAATAAACGTTTCTCCTCAACGATGCCCGTGAAAACAAATTTCGAGCTTGAAAAGGGGTTTCTCCAGCATCGATTTGATGCGCAGTTGCCTGTCGCGCGTGGCCTCAAAAACTTCTTCGGCTGAACGAAAGGGGGCTGATGGAGAACTTCTGAATTGCGCTTACCCGTATGATCTCTAAAATGAAGTTACTCTTGAAAATCAGTTAGTGCCTGTTCGACAACCCGCCAAACCTCATCGCGCCCGCGGCCAGTCTTAGCTGAATAAGCCACCACGTTATCTTCGCCGAACGCACGCCTTGCGCGTCCCATGCTCGCTAGCAATTCGTTGTTAGACAGCTTATCGGATTTCGTGGCAACTATTAAACGTGACTTGGCGCTCTCCTCAAGCCACTCGTGAAGCTGCAAATCCTGTGTTGTGGGTTCGTGGCGCGAATCTACAATCTGAATTGATAGCACAAGCTGACGCCGCTTGGCAAGGTAAGTTGTGACCATCTCGCCCCAATTTGCACGGACCGCTTTTGGCACGCGCGCAAACCCAAAACCAGGAAGATCAACGAAATAAAACCGGCCGTTTATCAGAAAGAAATTCAAAGAGCTCGTTCTGCCGGGCGTTCGGGATGTGCGAGCCAGGCTGCGAACGCCCAGCAAAGAGTTAATCAAGCTCGACTTGCCGACGTTCGACCGCCCCAAAAAAGCGATCTCACCTCGGAAATCCTTTGGCCAGTCATCCCGTTTAAAGGCGCTCTTGCTGAACTCGGCGCTTGTGACCTTCATCAGTTACGCCGGCTGGTCGGCACGGCCTTAAAGAACCCGGTTCAGGTCCGCAGCCCTCCGGCCCGGTTAACTTTCGACGCCGGCAGTCTGCGCTTTTGCGGCTCGCTGTTCACGCAGCGCGGCAAACTTTTTCATGCGTTCCCGTATGCCGGCAAGCTCCTGCTCCGCGTTTGGCCGGCGCATTACAAGTTGCTCAAGGTTTTTCAGTGAATCCGGAGCATTGAAGTAAGTTCTCAATTCGCTAAGAAACGGTTGTATTCTCGAGTAAATGAACAGATGCTCGCCGTTGGCCTCATTGAACATATCTTCGTCGATTGCGCCGCAATTGACCAGTGACGCCGCCATGTCCCAGTAAGACACAACCATGCGATAATAGCCACTCTTGTCGCTTAGCATAACGTCCACAAAATCCTGGACGCCAGTCGGATTAAACGTGAAAAACCAGTTGCGCGCCTCACGCATTACCGCTTCGCGGCGAAGGTCATAAAGTTTCAGAATCAGATCGGCATCTTTATGTTTGCTCATCTAGTTTTCTCCTCGTGTTGTGGATGGGTAAAGGGGACCAGTTAAGCGTTGTACGTGCAGACTAACGTAAAAGTTTGCCGGCATTAAGATCAATCCGCAGATTATTCAGATTAAAGAGAATAAGAAAAGCAGGCAGATAAATGTAGCGGGTGAGCTTACTCACCTGCAACGCCTCCAGGAGGGATTTTCCCGCTTTTAGTGGTTCTGCGAAATCTGTGTAATCTGTGGATCGACTCTCTAGTATTAGCTGGTCTGAATTCCCTGCGAAGGCGGCTCGGTAGTCCACAAAGGTGGAGTCTTCGACTGTTCAGTTGCGTGAGCATCAGTGGGACAGGCGTCCTCGAGTGCCAGTGCCAACACCTCGTCGATGGTTTCAACCAGATGGATGCAGAGTGCATCGCGCACTTCCTCAGGCACTTCGACGAGGTCCTTCTCGTTATCTTTGGGCAGTATGACTGTGTCGATGCCGAACCGATGAGCGGCCATGAGCTTTTCCTTAACGCCGCCAATCGGAAGTACTCGCCCCCGCAGCGTTATTTCCCCCGTCATGGCCACGTTCTTGCGAACAGGCACGCGACTTAGTGACGAAGCCATGGCTGTAGCCATTGTGATACCGGCAGAGGGGCCGTCTTTGGGGATGGCTCCTTCAGGAATATGAATGTGCAGGTCGCGTTTGCGGATGAAATCCAGACTCATCGCCAAACGCTCGGCGCGCGCCTTAATGCAGGTCAACGCTGCTTGAGCAGATTCCTGCATCACATCTCCGAGTTTACCAGTCAGAGTGACCCCACCCCGACCTTTGACGAGCGTTGCCTCGATCTGCAGCACTTCGCCCCCAACTTCAGTCCAGGCCAAGCCGGTAGCTAAGCCGATCTCACTGGCTGCGGCAACTCCCTGGTGCCGGAATTTGATCGGCCCCAGCATCTCTGAGACACGCGCGGCATCAACCATGTCCTTGAAGTCGTCGCCAACATGTTCAGAAACAAACTTACGCGCCAGCTTACGGCAGCAGGAGCCAATTTCGCGTTCCAGATTGCGCACGCCAGCCTCGCGTGTGTAGTGGCGAATGATCTCCAGCAAACCCTCATCAGTGAAATTGACCTGGTCAGGCTTGATGCCGTTTGCTTCTGCTTGTTTAGGAACCAGGTGGCGCTTGGCGATTTCCAACTTTTCTCGTTCGGTGTAGCCCGAAAGACGGAGTATCTCCAATCGATCCTGGAGTGCCGGCGGAATCGTATGGAGGACATTCGAGGTGGCAATGAAGAACACTTTGGAAAGATCATATTCCACGTCGAGATAGTGATCCTGAAAAGTATGATTCTGTTCCGGATCCAAAACTTCCAGCAGAGCGGCACTCGGATCGCCGCGAAAATCCGCGCCAAGCTTATCAACTTCGTCGAGCAGAATGATCGGATTGATGGTGCCGGCTTTCTTCATCATCTGGATAATCTGACCGGGCAGCGCGCCAATGTAGGTGCGGCGGTGACCACGAATTTCGGCTTCATCCCGCACACCACCCAACGACAATCGGACAAACTTTCTGCCCGTTGCCCGAGCAATTGATTTACCCAGGCTCGTCTTACCCACTCCGGGAGGTCCTACAAAGCAGAGTATCGAACCCTTGGGATTTTTTACGAGTTGCCTCACGGCAAGGTACTCGAGGATGCGTTCCTTGATCTTCTCCAGGCCGTAATGGTCTTCGTTCAGCACCTCTTCGGCTTTGGCCAGGTCCTTGATCTCTTTTGTTTTCTGTTTCCAGGGCACACTCACTAACCAATCAATATAGGTTCGCGAGACTGTCCCTTCGGCCGACATGGGCGGCATAGCTTCGAGGCGGTGCAATTCCTGCATTGCCTTTTCTTTAGCCTCTTCGGTCATGCCCGCTTCCTCGATCTTCTTCTTCAGCTCCTCGAGTTCAGCCTTTTCGTCTTTGCGCCCAAGCTCTTTGTGGATGGCCTTGATCTGTTCGTTGAGGTAATACTCTTTCTGCGCCTTCTCCATCTGGCGCTTGACGCGTGTCTGGATCGTGCGATCAAGTTGCCGTTTCTCAATCTCCAGTTCCAGCAGTTCAATAAGGCGTTGCAGGCGAGCCTGGGTGGAAAAGAGCTCGAGCAAGCCTTGTTTATCTTCGACCGATATACGCAACTGTGAAGCAAGTGCGTCTGCCAGGTGAGAAGCATCCTGATTGCGCATTGCAGTCTGCAGCGCATCGGTTTGCGTATCAGGAGCGAGACGCAGATGCTGCTCAATCAGCTGCCCCACTTTTTGTACCAGGGCCTCGAGGCGAGTGCCTTCTTCGCTGACTACCGGAGCGCGTTTCACCAGAGCCATGAACGCTCCGTCAGTGTTCTCGACCCTCACGGTAGTGGCGCGTTCGCGGCCCTCAACCACTACCTTGATTTGACCATTGTCCTGCTTTTGCGACTGCAGGATCCGTCCAAGCGTGCCTACGCCATAAATCTGCTCCGGAGCGGGCTCATCGACGGTGGCGTCGTGTTGCGTAGCGAGAAAAATGGTGCGATCGGCGGCAAGTGCTTGCTCCAGCGCTCGCACTGAACCCTGGCGACCAATCTTGAACGCGACTTTTGTAAACGGGAAAATGACGACGTCCCGAATAGGCACCATTGGGTACCAGGCAACGTCAGCGGGGGCACGATCCGAATATTCTTCCATGGTTTAATGCAACTATTTAGCCGACTTTTGCAAGGAAGGGCGAGCCGCACAGATTGCCGTCTCGCCCCCTCTAAAAGATGTCCAATTGTAAATCATTTCCCGTCCGAACGCCACTTTTCCGTTGGGGAAATTGAGCTAAAGGAGGGATTTAGGCTGCCGCACCGTCCACGCCCGTCAGGCCCTCGCCCGGAATTGCCCGGCGGCGTTCCACCATTTCGCTGGTAATAACAAACTCTTTGACGCGCTTTTGTGAGGGGAGGGTATACATGGCGTCGAGCAGCAGTTCTTCCAGAATCATCATCAGGCCGCGCGCGCCCACCTTTCGTTCAACCGCCTGACGGGCCACCGATTTGAGTGCATCTTCCGTGAATTTCAGCTTCACGTTGTCGAAGTCAAACTTCTTCTGATACTGCTTGACGAGCGCATTTCTCGGCTCAGTAAGTATCTTTATCAGCGCCCCTTCGTCGAGTTCGTGGAGCACGCCACAAACCGGCAAACGGCCCACAAATTCTGGAATAAGCCCAAACCGGATTAGGTCTTCGGGCTGCACCTGCCCCAGGACCTCAGAATGACGAGCCGGCCCAGTCTTCAATTCTGCATGGAAACCCAACGACTTGTTCCGCAACCGGCGCTCAATGACCTTTTCCAGCCCCACAAAAGCTCCCCCGCAGAGGAAGAGAATGTTAGTAGTATCGACGGGAAAGAACTCCTGGTGCGGATGTTTTCGGCCTCCCTGCGGCGGAACATTGGCTACGGTACCTTCCAGGATCTTTAGCAGGGCCTGTTGCACGCCTTCGCCTGAGACATCGCGGGTTATTGACGGGTTCTCGTCCTTGCGGCAGATTTTGTCGACCTCGTCGATGTAGATAATCCCTTGCTGTGCGCGTTCAACGTCCCCGTTGGCAGCCTGGAGCAGCTTCAGGATGATGTTTTCTACATCTTCTCCAACATAACCCGCCTCGGTGAGTGTCGTAGCATCAACGATTGTAAAGGGGACACTGAGCATGCGAGCGAGGGTTTGAGCCAGCAGCGTTTTGCCTGTCCCAGTTGGCCCGATCAGGAGAATGTTGGCCTTTTGGATCTCCACATCCGAGCGCCGGCGCCCGATCTCTATCCTTTTGTAATGCTGATACACGGCCACAGCGAGCCGTTTCTTCGTGTCCTCCTGCCCGATCACATACTCGTCCAAAAAACTCTTGATCTCCCCCGGCTTTGGCAGGGGAGGCCGGGTGGCCACTGATTCGGCCTGCTGATCGTCGGTAATGATCTCATTACAAATATCGATGCATTCGTTGCAGATATAGACGGTAGGGCCGGCAATCAGTTTCTTGACTTCATTCTGCGACTTACCGCAGAACGAGCAGCGTAAAGTGTCATCGCTTCGTCTTACCATTCGTTAGGGGAGCTCCTTGGGAATAGAACCAGGTTACTTCGAAACGACCACAGCAGAGGACGAAATCTCAGTCCCAGTGACCATCTGATAATAGTGCCGCACGCATTCATTACAGATGAAAGCGATCTGAGCTGTTGTTCGTTTAGGAGCGCCGGGAGCATGCTGCGGCGTTCCGGCCATGATGTTGGCAACTTCTCCCTTTGCCCTACCGCAAAAGGAGCAGCGGAAGCCGCGCGCTTTCATCTTGGCAATCATGGGGCGTCTCCGTGAGGCCGTCGCATCACTCGCGATGCGCGATCACCTCGTCTATTAAACCATATTCTTTGGCCTGCTTGGCAGACATTATTTTGTCCCGCTCGACGTCACGTTCGACGGTATCATACGACTGCCCTGTGTGTTTGGCGATAATTTGAGAAGTCAGCTCACGCATGCGCAGAATCTCTTCAGCTTGGATGCGAATGTCCGTGGCCTGCCCCTGCGAGCCGCCAGTCGGCTGATGGATGAGAATACGTGAATTTGGCAGCGCGAAACGCTTGCCTTTGGCCCCGGCAGCAAGAAGCAGCGCGCCCATTGACGCGCACTGGCCGACACAAATCGTCGTGACGTCAGGCCGGATGAACTGCATTGTGTCGTAGACAGCCATGCCGGCCGTTATCGAGCCACCAGGCGAGTTGATGTAAATATTGATGTCCTTTTCGGGGTCCTCGGCTTCGAGGAAAAGGAGTTGGGCCACGATCAGATTGGCAATTGGATCGTCGATCGGGGTGCCCAAGAAGATGATGTTGTCTTTCAGCAGTCGCGAGTAGATGTCGAAAGCGCGTTCTCCACGCGACGTCTGCTCAACGACCATAGGCACTAGAGCCATATGAACCTCTTAAGAAAGATGAAATGGGGATCCAGAATTCAGAAGAACATGCGGAGCTGTCGGAGTGGGAATGGCCCGTTGGCAGGCGGTCACGCCTATTCTGATTGCTGAGTTGTGGCGTCTGTCTTCTCGGGTTCGGTCCATTCTTCTTCTGTTATGCGTGCGTTTCCTATCAATAGGTCAAGCGCTTTCCGATTGCGCAACCTATTCGCGATGCTACGTTCGCCCCCCTCCTTTGTCAAGACCCCCCGCACTTGCTCTTTAGGCTGTCGCGCTGCTTTGGAAATGGCCTCGATCTCGGCTTCGACTTCGTCATCTGAGACCGCAATCTTCTCTTCTTCTGCTATGCGTTCGAGGAGCAACGAGCCGCGCACATCTTCTTCCGCCTGCGCCTTCAACTCTTCGCGCGCGCCTTCCCAATTCAATTGTTTGTTGCGCGGATCGATACCCCGGCCGATCATGTCACGCACCACGCTCTCCAACCGATGATTTGCCTGATGAGTAACAAGCGTCGCCGGGACCTCAAACCGATGGGCTTCGAGAAGTTTTCCCATTACCTCCGCACGCAACCTATGATCTGCCTCAACGTCGGCGTGTTGTAACAGATCTTCACGAACCTTCGCCCGTAAGCCATCTATGGATTCAATCCCCTCGCCGAGGCTCTTGGCCCATTCATTATCCACCTCGGGCAGTTCCTTTAGCCGCACCGCGGTTACTGTCGCAGTGTATTCCACGCGTTTGCCGGCCAGGTCCTTTGCTGAATGGTCTTCTGGGTAGCTGACAGTGAAGGTGCGCTGCTCATCGACTTTCACGCCAGTTAGATTGTCAGTAAACTCCGGCTGAACTCCAGCGCCCGCAAGCGTCATGTCGACATCGTCGACATGGATCTCTTCGCGCTCTGGCTCATCGAGGAAGCGGCCGTGAAAATTGACAGAGAGGATATCACCGGGCAGGGCGCCGCGATCTTCGACCGGCTGCAGTGATGCCGATGCTTCGCGCAGCCTTTCGACGACTGAATTGACGTCGGCTTCAGTCACGGGCCGGCGCCGGCGAACAGCTTCCAGCCCTTTGTAGTTACCGAGATCAATCTTGGGAAGAACTTCGAGGTTGACATGAAGCGAGAGTGGTTGGTCGCCAGCCGGAGTGAGATTTTCCGCATCGTCCACATGAATATCGGGTTCTCCAATCGTTGCCAGCTCATGTTTATCAATTGCATCGCTGATCGCGTCGGGCACAAGCTCGCGGAGCACGTCACCTCGAATTTCGTTCTTGAACCGAGTGCGCACCACAGAACGGGGTGCGTGACCGCGCCGGAACCCGGGAACGTTTACTGTTTTAGCGTATTGATCGCTGATCCGATCGTACGCTGCGCGGACAATCTCCGGCTCGATCTGGATCTTGATTTCCTTACGTGTTGGCGAAACGTCAACCAGTTCTGTCTTCATGATAGGTGGTCAGTAGTCAGTGGTGCGAAAGGGGGGACTCGAACCCCCACACCTTTCGGTACCAGATCCTAAGTCTGGCGCGTCTGCCAATTCCGCCACTTTCGCACGATTCATAAGCAAGCAAAAAGGATAGCATGAATAGGACCTATAGGACGTATATGACCTATAGGACTTATGTCACTTCACGCGATAGGTGGTCTTCGGCTGATTGAGGAAATCCTTTCCCGTCTGTTTCTCGATTAGTCCGAGTTGCTCGAGTTCGAAGTAGGCCCTTTGAATTTCCCCTTTGTCCACTGTGAGCTTTCGTGCAAGAGCAGCCGGGGAGGGCAAAGTTTCACCAGCCACTACCAGCCGATCGCGAATCTGAGTTTCTATCTGTTCGCGCACTTGGGCATAAACCGGACCATGCGACGAATCTTTCAGCTTAATATCCATAAGCAAGCCATTTTGAGGTCAAAGTGTTCGAGTTACTTTCGATAAGGAACGGGGAGCATCCGGATTGAGCCCTTTCGCCTCCGATAGCAGTGCGGCAAAGAGCTGGCCGGGAATAATATACGGAATCGGCGCCAAAAACTCGTCAATTTCACGTGGCATTATGATAGCGCGCGAGCAGGCTGACGCTGCCCTGAGATCGGACGTGATGGCCAGCGTGTCTGCGTGCAGTTCAGCCAGCCGCTCAATCAGATCCATAACCCCAGGAAGCATCACACCCGGCGGCGCGAACAACAGGACGGGAAAGTGTCGTTCTACCATTGCCAGAGGACCATGCAGGAAATCGGCCGAGGAAAAACGTTCAGCAACAACGTAGCAGGTTTCCATCAACTTCAACGCCAGCTCGTAAGCGATTGCGTAGGCAAGCCCACGACCGACCACCACACAATTCTCCATGAAAACGTAACGCTGAACTAGTTCAAGGATCGCGGGCTTTTGTTCGAGAGCCCGCGAGGCAAACTCCGGAATTGCCTCAAAGGATTGTCGCGACGAGGGACCAGACAGTTCTGCCGCGAGCATATAGAAGAGCATCATCTGGCCGGTGAAGGTTTTCGTGGCGGCAACTGAGCGTTCCTGTCCGCCATGCATTAACAAGATCTCATCAACGATATGCGTCATCGAAGACTTCGGCTCGTTGGTAATCCCTACGGTGCAGGCACCACACGCCCTGGCATTTTCCAACACCTGATTAATGTCTTCGCCTTCGCCCGATTGCGACACGCCGACGACCAGCGCATGCTCCAGTCGCAGCTTGGCCCGGTAAAGTGTGTGGACCGAAGGGGCCGATAGGGAAACCGGAATTCCAGTGGTGATTTCCAGAAGATAGCGACCAAACAAAGCTGCGTTGTCGGAGCTGCCACGCGCTACCAGAACAATCAAATCAATATCTCGTTTTGTCAGAAGCTTGCCCAGGCGAGAGATATTGCCGCGCTCCTGCTCTATTGTGCGGGCGAGCGCATCGGGCTGCTCGGCAATCTCCTGAAGCATTAACGACAAGGACGAACTCCAATATCATTCCGCGGTTAAGCGGTCGGCCATTGTGTTCCCTGGCGATTTGGGCTAAATACTCGTTCGTTTCCTGGCCACATCGCCACATCTTGTTCCAGGTGCAAAACACTCTAGCACGAAGACCGGCTCTAAGTCCGGTGGATTTCGTGCTGAAATACCCGGTTAAAGTTGACACATCGAAAGGATAATGGACCATGCCAACTTACGTCACCCTCTTGAAGTGGACGCAGCAAGGAGCTGGCAAAGTTAAGGAGAGCCCGAAGCGTCTCGATGCGGGGCGGAAAGCTTTTCACAAGCTTGGCGTAGAAATTAAAGATACGTATCTGACAATGGGACGATATGATCTGGTGTGCGTTATCGAAGGCCCTGATGATGAAACGGTAGCGAGAGCGCTGCTTTCTCTGGGTTCCCAGGGAAACATTCAGAGCGAGACGCTGAAGGCCTTTACAGAAGACGAGTATCGGAAAATCATGCGCTCGCTGTGATTACCGGGCGCTACTGAAATCAAAGCCGCTGGGCTGTGTCTCCAGAGGCTGACTCGCCAATTGTCAGCGTCGATAGCCGGGCCCACGGAGCACCTGCCCTGCCAACACGGGCGTGCGTCGGCCATTCTCAACGGAGATCTGACCGTTGACAATAACATCGCGAATTCCAGCGGGATGCTGGTTGGGCATTCCGAAAGTTGCCCGATCTATTACCCGCTGCGGATCGAAGATCGTGATGTCGGCGAACAGACCTTCTCTTAATAGACCACGATCCTGCAAACCGACACGAGCTGCCGGCTTTCCGGTCATCTTGTGAATTGCCTGTTCCAGGGTCAGCAAATGATACTCGCGTACGTAGCGCCCGAGAATCCTGGGATAACTGCCCCATCCGCGAGGGTGCGATTTTGCGCCGGCTAAGGGTCCGTCTATTGCCCGCGCGCCGCTGTCTGTGCAGAAGCTCACGAACGGTGCACGCATCGCCGCACGCAGATCGTTCTCACTCATCATGAAATAGATGGCCCCGGTTTGTCCGCGATCAGCGAGTATGAGGTCAAAAAGAACATCAAGGGGTGTCTTGTGCTGCTCGGCAGCTACCTCGGAAAGTCGCTTCCCTTGCATTGATTCCAGATCGCGGTTGACGACCGCGCCAATCAGCACGCCATTAGGTCCGCCGCTCCCAAGGTAGATATTTTCCCAATCCTTCGAGTCGGACGAGATCTCTCGCTTAAGTCGCTCACGGATGGTCGTGTCGCGAAGACGCGCCAGCATCTTCTCGACGCCACCCTCAAGTGCCCAGGGAGGCAGGCAGGCGCTAAGAGCAGTGCTGCCCGCGATGTACGGATAGACGTCGGCAGTTACATCGAGTCCGCGCGCTCGGGCCTGCCTGATCTTATTCAGTACCTCCGGCATACGCCCCCAATTCTTTTTATACGCTGTCTTCAGGTGCCAGATTTCTACCGGAATGCGCGCTTGCCGGGCGATATCGAATACCTCTTGCAGCGACTGGTCCAGAGCATTCGCCTCGCTGCGCTGGTGCGTGGCGTAGATACCTCCATACTGCCCCGCCACTTTTGCCAACTCGATAATCTCATCAGTCTTAGCGAAGCGCGCGGGCACATATTGTAGCGAGGTAGACAAACCCAGCGCGCCTTCTTGCATTGCCTCAGCCACCAGCCTCTTCATTTGCTCCAACTCGGCGGCTGTGGGTGGCCGGTTATCAAAGCCAATCACCATCTCGCGCACTTGCGTGGCCCCTACGAATGTTCCGAGATTCACGCCGGAACCCTGCTTTTCAAGCCGGCGAAAATACTGGTCAAGTGTGCGCCAGTCGATATCGAGTTGGTAGCGCCGGAGGAAGTCTTCCTGCTCCTTTATGAGTCGATCATCAATTGGCGCTATTGACTCGCCTTCGCCAGTAATTTCGGTAGTGACACCCATCATCACCTTACTCATGGCGCGAGGGTCGATTAACAGATACGTTTCCGATTGGCCCAGCATGTCGATGAAACCGGGGGCTATAACCATTCCGTCAGCTGCGAGAGTGTGTTTTGCGCTCCTCGCCTTCAGATTGCCAATGCGTGTGATGCGCTGGCCATTGATTCCGATATCGGCTTTGAAACGTCTGCGGCCGCTGCCGTCAATGACTGTGCCGTCGGTGATCAACAGATCAAACTCCGGCGCGCCATGAGAGTGGTTATCGGCGGAGCCAAGAACAAGTGGTGAGAGTAGCATTAGGATGGTCAGAAGAAGCGAAAGGAGCAGTCTCATAACAACTCCCAAGAGTCGGAAGGTGATGGAACTCGGCAGATAATGCCAGCCCTTTGTTGCCGCTAGCAAGCGACTTAGCGAACCGCGAGATGATATACTTCCACCTAAGTCGATTCTCACGCTAAAAGTTTGTTCGGAGAAAATCATGGGTACAACGATGCGCTGGACGTCAGCCGATCTGGAGGCGCTGCCAAACAATAATGGCAATCGCCACGAGATTATTGACGGGGAGCTGTACATGTCAAAACAACCTCACTGGCATCATCAGTTTATTTGTTTTCAGCTTGCTACCCAGCTCAATACCTGGAGCAAAGCTACAAATCTTGGACAGACGAACATTGCGCCCGGCGTAATTTTCACGGACGAGAATGATGTTGCGCCCGATCTAATATGGATCAGTGCCGAACGTCTCGCAGACGCTTTGGATGCAGCCGGGCATTTGCACGCCGTGCCCGAACTCGTGGTTGAAGTGCTTTCCCTCGGCAGCGTCAATGTTCGTCGCGATCGACTGGTTAAGCTCAAATTGTATTCACAGCAGGGTGTCCAGGAGTACTGGATTGTTGACTGGCAGTTGCGCCGGATCGAAATCTACCGTCGGCATGATATGGTTCTTGAATACGTGGCGACGCTTCAAAGTGGTGATACGCTTGAGACAACGCTGCTACCGGGATTTTCATGTTCAATAGCCAGCCTTTTCGAAACCCTTCCCGAATGTCCGCCAGTTATGCCTTAACCTTTTAGATACGTATGAAAGAGAACCTGGAGGTAACAGTTGGCGAGCTTGCCAGCGTTGTCGGCGCGAGATTAACGGGTGCAACAGAAACAGTTGTTACTGACGTCACTCACGATTCGCGACAGGTGACTACCGGTACTCTTTTTGTTGCTGTGAGTGGAGCGCTGGTGGATGCTCATCGGTTTGTTCCTGCGGTCATCAGTCAGGGCGCGGCCGGTGTGATCTCAGAGCGCCAGCCGCCACCGGATTTCGTGGGCTCGTGGCTACAGGTCGAGAATGCGCGGCGAGCAATGGCTCTCGCTGCGAGCGAAGTACACCATCACCCGTCGCGCGAACTACAGTTGGTGGGCATCACCGGAACCAATGGCAAGACTACCACCGCATATCTCGTGGCTTCGATTCCAGAAGGTCACGGAGAGTTGGTGGCCATGACGGGAACAGTGGAATACCGCCTGGGGAAGGAACGCCGCAAGGCTGAGCGGACCACGCCTGAGGCTACTGACATGCAGCGCATGCTGCGGCGAGCGGTGGAGATTGGATGCAAAACAGCAGTAATGGAGTGCTCGTCCCAGGCGATGGATTTTCACCGCTGCGATGCGCTCGAGTTTTCAGTTGCCGTATTCACAAATCTCACTCGCGATCACCTCGACTATCACAAGACGATGGAGAACTACTGGTACGCAAAGCAAAGGCTGTTTGACGGGCGTCTGGGATCGCGACCAAAAACGTCGGTGATAAACGGGGATGATTCCTACGGGTTGGAGCTGGCCACAGCCCTGCAACGCGAGGGCCTCCGGGTGATTCGTTACGCTGTCAAATCTGCTGCTGAAGTGACGGCGCGAAATCCACAATTCTCGCTCAATGGCCTCCGGTTTGAGCTTCATACGCCGGCAGGTAATCGTGAGTTCTTTTCACCTCTCGTTGGTCCACCACATGTCTACAATACTCTTGCGGCTGTTGGGACGGGGCTGGCCCTCGGTTATGACGTGGATGTGATCGCGCGAGCATTGGAAAAGTGTGCGGGTGCGCCTGGACGCTTTGAGCGAGTGGCTCATAAAGGAGAATTCGCTGTAGTTGTTGATTACGCCCATTCTGATGATGCACTTGTAAACGTTTTACGCACGGCCCGTGACGTAAGCAGGGGCAGAATCATCACTGTGTTTGGCTGCGGTGGTGACAGGGACAGATCGAAACGGGCCCCGATGGGGGAAGCGGCAGGCAGTTTGAGCGACGTCGTGATACTGACTTCAGACAACCCCCGCACCGAGGATCCGGAGCAGATTCTGGCGGATGCGGCAAAGGGTATTGAGAAGACCGGAAAGCCATTCAGAAAGATTGCTGACCGGCGGGCTGCCATTCACGAAGCGATTAATGAGGCAGATCCAGCCGACCTGGTCCTCATTGCGGGCAAAGGTCATGAAGATTATCAAATCATTGGGCGTGAGGTATTCCATTTCGATGACAAGGAAGTGGCGCGAGAGGCACTGCGGTTAAGGGGAAAGGGGTGAGCGCACAGGAGAACAGGGGAACAGGGGGGTAGAAGAAATCATTTGTCATTTGGGATTTGACATCTACCATTTGTCATCGGGCGTCGTTGAATAAGAAGATCCGATATATCAAATCGTGAGCACGAGAGAGCATTTTTCATTCAGGATTTGACATATATATCAAATGAGTTTCATGCGAGTCATGTTATCCAGGTTGACGAAGACCTTACTGCTGACGATAGCTCTCCTTGCTGTGTGTGGGTGCCAGCGTATCCCGGTAGAGAAGGCGAAAGCCCTCCCTTCTCATTCCGAGCAAACAAAGGCAACGGCTGTGAGAGTTGCTGCTTACAAGTCGGCAACCAAGCTGGCGGAATTGAAAGACTCGGCTGTCAAAGAGAGCAGTGGCATTGTTGCTTCTCGCTCAACGCCGGGAATCTACTGGACGCACAACGATTCAGGCGACGGACCCTTCATCTTTGCGTTTGATACCGGCGGCCAACAACGAGGCGTCTGGCGCGTGGCAAACGCACAGGCGCGCGATTGGGAAGACATTGCAGCAGGACCGGGTCCGCAAAACGGCAAGACCTACTTATATATTGGCGACACTGGCAACAACTCCGGCAATCGTTCCGAAATCGTTGTGTATCGGTTACCAGAGCCCCAGATAACTTCTTCGGACGCCACTTCAACCAAGAGCCAGCCGAGGTTTACTGAGCCGGCGGAAGCCATTCGCCTACGCTATCCTCGCGCCAAACACGACGCGGAAGCGCTTCTGGTCCATCCTGAGACGGGCACTCTTTACATAGTTACAAAAGAGACGTTCCAGAATCCGGAAGTATATGAAGCCGTGCCACCCTTTAATACGGTTGCCCCCATCACGCTTCGGCTATTAGGTGAACTCGATGTGCCGAGTCTCTTCGGCGGTCTCATCACCGGAGGCGACATCTCACTCGACGGGCGCAGCATTGCTCTGTGCGACTACACGCAAGCGTATGAGTTGGTACTGCCTGAGGGCAGCGTAGACTTCAACACTATCTGGAAGCAGTCATTGACGCCGATTGATATTGGGAAGCGGAAACAAGGAGAAGCGATCGCTTATCGCCTTGATGGAAAGGCGTTGCTGGCAACGAGCGAGGGTTCTCCCATGCCTTTGATTCAGGCTGTAAGGCAATAGCCCTTGTTAGGCGGCGGAATCCCACCAACCGCAGTTGGTGGATTCGTTCATACCCAGCCTACAACGCGATAACCCCTATGGACCAGCAAATCCCACCAACCGCAGTTGGTGGATTCGTTCATACCCAGCCTACAACGCGATAACCCCTATGGACCAGTAAATCCCGCCAACTGCGGTGGTGGGATTTTTGATCAATGTCTGGTCGCTTCTTGTAGGCTGAGTATCACCTGGCTGGGCCTGTTGCTTTCTGTAGGTTGAATATGAACCATCAACCGACTGAGACGGTGGCTTTTGCTTTAGAGTTTTGAGAAAGCTTCACGGAGTGGCGACCCGAACAAACGCGCTTTCATGGGGTGTGGCTTGAACGCTGCGAAGTCTTCAAACAGCGTTGCCAGCCTTGCTCGCGCGCGCGAAATACCAGTAGGCGGGAAGGCCAAGCGCAATAATGATTAGTCCGATCAAAGACTGAATGGGTGCATTCTTGATTGTGAAGACGATGAGGTAGATCGTCACCAGGACGAAGAGTGCAGGAACCCACGGATAACCCCACACACGATAGGGCCGCGGAGCATCCTCGAATCGTCGGCGGAAAACAAAAACAGCTGCTGTAATCATTCCGTAGAAGAGCCAGAACGCAAAAATGGCGTAGTCAGTAAGTTGATCATAGGATCCTGATAACGCCAGGATAGAAGCCCAGATAGCTTGTACGATCAGCGAAATGATCGGCACATGAGTTTTGGGCGAGACGCGGGCCAGGCTCGTGAAAAAGAGGCGATCTCGCGCCATGGCGTAGGGCACACGCGCCGTTCCCAGAATAGACGTTTGGAGCGAGCCGAATGACGAAAGCATCATCACACCAGCTATCAAACTTACGGCAAGCGGCCCCAGGACACGCTTTGTTGCCTCGGCAGCGACCGAGGAAGCTTGTGAGACGCTGGCAATCTCCGAAGGTGTAAGTACGTAGTAGTAGCTGACATTCGCCAGTACATAGAGCACCATCACTATTATCATGCTGCTGATGAGCGCCAGAGGAAGATTCCGGTCCGGATGTTTCACCTCGCCGGCCATATAGGAAACATTGTTCCAGCCGTCATAAGCCCAGAGCGCACCGAGCATCGCAGCTGCGAAACCTGAAAAGCCTCCTCCCACCACACTAACGCCCTCGCAAGCGCCACCCACATTCGAGAGCGCCAAGTGGGACCAGTCACCATTCTGATAAAGGAAGGCTCCGAGGCCTACGCCGAGGACCAGTAACACCTTCAGGGTGGTGATGAACGACGCCACGTGTCCACTGACTTTAACCGCCGCACAATTAATGACAGTTGTTAATGCAATGGTGATGAGGGCCACTGTTTGCAGTTGTCCAAACGGAAGCTGATAACCTCCAGGGATATCAACTGTGAAGTAAATTCCAGAAAGCGCGCCTCCGAGAAGATCGTTAAGGAAGATGGCAAAGCCTACAGCAAGGGCGGCTGCCGACGCAGTCCGTGAAATGAGAAACTGTGTCCAGCCATATAGGAAGCCCCACCGCCGGCCATAAGCGTCGCGCATGATCACATACTCGGCGCCTGCTTCGGGCCGCATGGTGGTGAGTTCGGCGTAGGTGAGAGCTCCTGCCAGGGCCAGCAAGCCGGCGGCAATCCAGACGAGGATCACCCGTCCGGGTGTGCCGACATTACAGGTCATCACACGAGCTTTAAGAAAAACGCCCGTTCCAATGATATTTCCTACGTTGACGGAAATGGCCGCGACTGGGCCAAGACCACGGACTAGATGACTGCCGGCGGGGGTAGACATCTGGACAGGAGAACCTACCATAAATCTCCCGTTAGCAGATCTTCGTAGCGGTCGCGGCGACGGATGAGATCAGCACTACCATCTTCACGTGTCATTACTGCTGCCGGCAGTGGACGCCCGTTGTAAGGAAACATTTGCGCGAGCGAGTAGGCGCCGCTGTTTAGCAGTGCCAGCACTTCGCCCGGCCGCACATCGAGAGGGAGCTTGCGGTAATCGGGCAGTCGTCCACACCGCTCAATATCGAAATAGACATCGCCTGAATCGCAGAGTGGCCCGGCAACTTTGTAGCTTGTTTCGTGAGGCTCATCAGCACGAGACGCTGATATGAGGTGGTAATACCATTTATAGTTATTCATCGAGAGCATCAGGTTGTAGCCAGCGTCGGTGAGCAACCAGACATCGCCCGTTTCCGGCCTCTGTTTTGTATTGAGCACGGTAGTGAGCACCAGACCCGCGTCGGCAATTACGCTGCGGCCCGGTTCGAGCAGGATTGTCAGACGATCAAAAAGGTGCTCCGCATCTGAAGCGCGAGCGGATTCGCGTGCCAGCCGCAACGCTGTAGACAAAACTATAGCCGGATCCAGCTCCGCCCCCAGCATTTCGCGCTCATGTTCAGGAAACAGGTCTGCCAACGAGCGATCACGCAGGTAGTTTACTGGAATCCCTCCGCCTAGATTGATGTGTTCCAGCGCGTGGCCGGTCTCTTTGTGGATCGCGAGCAGGTGCTGCCACATGGTATGAAATGCTTCCGCGAACGGTTCCGCATCTGGTGTTTGTGAGCCGACATGAATGTGGATGCCACACACATGAACAAGATCCGGGCGCTCCAAACCTCGCCGAAACGCCTCGAGCACGTCGGAGGATGAGATGCCAAACTTGGAAGTGAGCAAGGCCGTCTGTAACCCCAGATGAGATCGCGTTCCGATCTCGGGGACTAGTCGCAGAGCAATACGGGCGGGTTGTGGCGGTACACCTCTCTCTGCCGCCACCCTTTTGACTGACTCCTCCACCAGGCCTATCTCATAGATCGAATCAACGTTAATAGCGTAGATTCCAGCACGCACTGCGTCATCTATCTCATCGTTGCTCTTGCTCGTGCCATTGAAAATGATCTGCTCGGGACGAAAGCCTATACGTAATGCCTTGAAAAGTTCGCCGCCGCTGTTGACCTCGCAGTCGATGCCGCTGTCGAGAACAGTCTTCAAGACCGCCATATTCGAGTTTGCTTTTGAGGCATAAAAGAAGCGGATTGGGCGCTCTACCGACCTCGCAGCTCGTTTCAGACGTTCGATGTTCGTCTGGATTCGCGATTCGGAGAAAACAAATAATGGCGAGCCATGCTTCTTGATGAGTTCTATGGAGTCGTGGTGATCGATACTGAGGTGCCCAGCCCAAATTTCGAGAAAACCGGGAATTGTCCAGGCGGGCGCACCTACTGTTTGGATCTTGATTTGGGTTGACATCTTTAATAGGCCAAAGAGTCGAATTCGAGCGAAGATAGAACCGAAGTAGAAACGCGTCAAGTCTATTACTATTGACTTTAGCCCGGCAGGGGGAATATTGTCCGCGCGCGTTCTCATGACTGGCTGGGGTTCTCACGAGCTTCTGGCTTCCTTTTAGACTCGCTACACCCAGCCTTTCTAAAACTTCCAGGCAATTATCTTTTAAACAAGAATCAATGCATACAGATCATCGCCCTCGTCAAGTCTGAATATCACAATTGGAGGTCGTCAAAAAAATGACTTCGCTTGCTCCTGGGTGCGGCATGCGCGCACTTAAATCATTGGACCTGCTGGTGCGAACGGTGCTGATTGCGGGCTTTCTTAGTACCTTTCCGGTAGCCCGCGCCCAGGAGGGCTCGGGAAGTGATGCCGAAAGTTCTGAGGTGCGGATATTAAAGCAACAGAAGGCAGTGGCGGAGTTGCGACAGGCAATTGCTGAGGCTCGGAAGGCCGAATTGGATGCGCGGTATCCAGCGGCAAAATCCGATCTGCTGGAAGGCAAAACCGTGGTCAGTGGTGGACTAATCGAAGGACAGATTGTTGCCTATTTTGCCATTACCGAAGCGGCCGAGATGATTGCGCAGACTCTGCATCAGGCTTACCCCAATATCAAGATACTGGTCATACATAACGAGAAAGATGCGAACTTGCTATCAAGCTACGGTGCAGCCATGCTCCGTCTGGATGCATTAAAGAATCGATATGAGCAAGTGCTGCTGATGGAAAAGGCGGCTCTGGCAGCGGCGCCTCGGCGGACTGTGCGGTCTCCCGTTGGTCCACCCGAAGGACGTCCCAAATCGTTTCCTCTGGTCCTCGGAGCGGCAACAAGCGCGGCGGGCTCGCTGCTCGATCTCCTTGCTCCGTTTCGCACGGACGTGAATCTGGAAGGCAAGACTTTTGATGTTGACGATGAAGATGTTCTGGTGAGCGAGATATTTCGCGCGGTTCGCGCACAATACCAGAATGGGATAGTGCTCTATTACCCGGCAGCAATAGCACCCAACCTTGAATCAGTTCAAGCTTCGGCATTGTTGGCACGCTTGGAAGACCTGTATGAGTTGAAGGACGAAGCTGAAGCTCTCTCTCGGAGGATTAACGAGAACTCTCGGAAGAAGACCAATCAACTAGCGGGATTGGATGAACTCAGCGCGGAGACTGAGGACCCAGCACCCTATGAGGAAGATAAGAGGGTTCTGGAAGATGATCTTTCAATTTTGAATCAGGGCGCAAAGAATCTTCAAAGCGTCACAGCTCAATTCGACATACTGCTCAAGGATCTCCTCAAGACTGATGAACGTAGTGGCTTCAGCCTGCTGACAGATTACTTGAGAACGGAAAATTTGGTTCGGGCAATGAACGGAAGCCAGAACGAATGCTTCTGGTTAACTCTGGGTATTATCAAAGCCGGTGGTAATCAGAGGACCGAGCGTAACCTTTTTCTTGATCTATTTAGAAGCGGCAGCAAGGTGTCGCACAACGGAGGCGCTCTTGTGAAGTATCACCTTTATGACCGCAATGGAGTATCGAGATTTTCGGGTACAGCTCAAAAATATATTGGCTACATGAGCTCGAAAGAGATCCTTAAACGTCTGCAATGACGCCGCAAACCTACAATACAAAGTTGTAGGTAATCACGCCCGTTACTTTGACGGGCTCTCCCATTAAGGTTGTGGGTGAAAACTTCGCCTGGAGGGCCGCGGCTACCGATGGTTGATGCAACAGTGGCGGTCCCGAGATGGCTTTGGCCGAAGTCACATTTCCATATTCGTCTACTACCACCTGCACAACCACAGTGCCGGCAGCACGCGCGGCGCGGGCCTCATCAGGGTAGTCTGGCCGGGGCAGAACAATCGCTCTCCCGTTCAGCACGCCGCCGGAGATAGGAGACCTCTGGCCCGCCGCAGTTGCTGCCGGCGCATCAGTCTTTCCTTCTTCCTTGCTCCCTGTGGGCGTCTCCTGCGTTGGTTGTTGCGCCGGCTGGGCGGCAGCGGCAGTCGACTTCGCCTCAGCGCCACTGGTTGGTTCGACCTGCTTGGGAGGCTCCTGAACTGCAACCGTAGACGGAGGTTCGACCACCCTCTCGGGCAACATAAACGAACTGAGAAAACGTTGTTCCAGCGCCTCGTCTTTCTTGGCAGTCAAAAGAACTACTCCATAGAAACGCCTTTTGGTGGCGAAGACTTGAAGCGGACCCGAGAGATCGCCAATCGACATCCGATATTCGCGGCCCGCGTGGCCGCTTAGAGTTTTGTTTCCGACCAGGGTGAGCCTGGCAACTGCATCCTTAATGTTTAGTTTTGGAGAGAGAAAGTCCTTGAAAGCATCGACGTAAGAGTTGATGCGCTGCATTTCAGAATAGAGGGCGGGATTTGACTTGATGCCACTGAGAGAAACAACCGCCGCCACCAGCCCATCCCTACTAGTGTAGAGATAGAGGCGCGTATTCAGCTCCATCTTGTGATACGGCATCTTGCCAGATTCAAACGTGGTCCCCTTCGGCATAAGAATTGAGAATTCTTCGCCGTTTGGTTGAAGTGTTTGCCAGTCAGGCAAGGTGGCCACGACCTGTCCTGACGCCATCCCAGGCAGGACCGTAGCGGCTAAGAGAATGCTTGTGAAAACAGTTCGGATGGATGGCATGCACTCATGCTCCTTTTGAAAAACTATGATTGAGAAATGCCGGGAAACGTGTTCTTGGAAGAGTTGTAACTATACCGCAATCGGCGCTCACTCAGCCACTCCCCCCGCGTAATGCAGTGCACCAAGGTAAAGTAGGTAGGTTTCTCTTTACAATCTGCCTTCGCTGGAGTCGTCCGCTTGATCAGCCGGTTTCTTAACTCCTACGGAGTGCGGATTCGCCCATTAACCTTTACAACTTTGTAGCAAACAGTTCCACCTGATCAATTCCTTCTCGACAGTGTGGAACCAGTTGCAGTGCAGATTAGAGTTTACCTACAAATTCTTGCCTTACTGCGCGAAATGGCACTTGCCTGCCACAGCTTGGTTAAGTACGATTTTTTCCTTCTACATCCCGCTGGACGAGCAAGCGCCGCAGGATCTTACCGGAAGCGGATTTCGGAATCTTGTCGATGAACTCAACAAGCCGAATGCGTTTGTGAGGCGCCACTCTCTTTGAGATGAATTCCATGATCTCCTCAGCCGTGGCCTCACCTTTCAAAACCACAAAAGCTTTTGGTTTCTCACCTGCTTCGGCGTCGGGATAAGGTATTACAGCCGCATCAGCAATGGCCGGATGTGAGAGTAATAGCGCCTCCAGCTCGGCTGGGGCGACCTGAAACCCCTTGTACTTGATCAACTCCTTGGCGCGGTCGACGATGAAAAAATTGCCATCCTCATCTACGTAACCTATGTCACCAGTGTGCAGCCACCCTTCCGCATCAATGGTGGCAGCAGTAGCTTCGGGACGATTGAGATAGCCCTTCATGACTTGCGGGCCTCGCACACAAATTTCACCTTGCTTATTTGGTCCCAGGGCCGCTCCCGTACTCAGATCGATGATTTTGCACTCGGTATTCGGCGCAGCAACTCCCACTGAGCCAAACTTCACCTTAGCCGGATCAGAGGGAGAAGAATGAGTGACTGGACTGGTCTCTGTCAGGCCGTAGCCCTGCCGTATCTGGCAGTTGAGTCGTTGCATGCACGCGCGAGTAAGGTTTTCATCCAGTGGTGCCGCACCGCTAAAGATTGTCGACAATTTGGGCAACTTGTACTGGTCAACGATAGGATGCTTGCTTAGGGCCAAAACAATCGGAGGCACCAGATGCGCCAGTGTGACTTCGTAATCCCTAGCCGCGCGCAGAAACTGCTCAAGGTCAAACCGCGGCATAGTGACAATGGTGGCGCCAGTGTAGAGTCCCATATTGAGAACCACTACCAGGCCGTAGATGTGGAAGAGCGGCAATACGCACATCAGCGTGTCATTCCTGGTGAAGTAGCAAAGACCTTCCATCTGACACATGTTTGCAATCAGGTTGTAGTGGGTGAGCATCACACCTTTGGCCAAACCCGTAGTGCCGCTTGAATAAGGCAGCGCGACAACGTCTTCACGAGGCGCTATTTCAACGGTTGGAACCTCCCCGTCAGCTTCGAGTAGAGAAGCAAAGGGAGTTGCTCCCTCTGCTTCCCCAAAAACGAATACCTCCTCGACCTTGGTGCCTTGCGCTGCTGTGCACGCCTTGTCCAGAAACTGTGGCACTGTCACCAGGTACCTGGCGCCGGAGTCTTGCAGTTGGTGCGCGATCTCCTGCTCCATGTAGAGTGGGTTGATGAGTGTACTCGCGCCGCCAAGCATCGCCACAGCGTGAAATATCAAGGCATACTCGGGAACGTTGGTACTCAGGATGGCGAACACGTCGCCCTTCTTAAAACCTCGTTTGGCAAGGCTCGCAGCTATTCGCCTGATGGCTTGAGCAAGCTCGCCATAGGTAATTATGCGACCCGTCGGGCCATCGATAAGAGCAGGCTTGTCCCCAAAGCTGGCGGCATTTTGCAGCACGAAATCGGTAAGTGGCATCTCGGGAATCGGCAGTTCAGGGAAGGGGCCTTTGAAGATCATGCGTATTAACATTATCAGGTGACCACAAATCTGCAAAAGGTTTATAGTTAGACCACTTCGTTTTACTTACTCCCGGCATTCTTGAGGCGTCCCATGCCAGAGGGTGAGCTGCGACCTATCAACATCATCTGCCTTGCAACCTATTACAAAGGCGCGGACTTCATGCGCGAATGCAAAGCGCGAGGTTGCCATGTGGTGCTCATTACTAAAGAAAAGATGTTGCAGGAAGACTGGCCACGTGAGAGCCTCGACGATCTTATCGCCCTTCCTAACGACGCCGACGTGCCGCTATTCATCGACGCGGTAACATTTCTCGCGCGCAAAGCGAAGCCGGACCGGGTGATTGCACTTGAAGAATTTGACGTCGTAACAGCCGCGCTGATTCGGGAACACTTCTGTTTGCCCGGAATGAGCAGCTCCCAGGCGAAGATTTTCCGTGACAAGATGGCCATGGCCGTCACAGCAACTTCTGCGCAGCTCGACGTTCCCGCATTCCTGCCTCTTATCACCGCTGATGAAATCAGGGAGTTCATGGTCCGCGTGCCACCCCCCTGGATAATCAAACCCCGATCCGACGTCTCAGCCATCGGTATTCGTAAAGTGGGAGGAGAGGACGAAGTTTGGCGGACGGTAGAAGAGCTGAACTCTCGCGATACCTTGCGAGAGAAAGCTTCTTACTATCTGCTGGCTCAGTTCATCGACGGGGCGGTCTATCACGTCGATTCGTTGGTGAACGATGGTCGCGTAGCGTTCGCCGCTGTAAACCAGTACGGTCGTCCGCCTTTGGAAGTCGCTCATCAAGGTGGAACATACATTTCGTATACGATTGCCCAGGGGTCAGATGACCATAGGAAACTTTTGGAGGTCAATCGAAAACTGATTAGGGCTTTGCGACTGGAAAAGGGCGCAACGCATGCGGAATTTATCAAGAGCGCAGCGGATGGCAAGTTCTACTTTCTGGAAATTGCCGCAAGAGTAGGGGGCGCATATATTGCTGATGTGCTTGAAGCCGCCTCCGGCATCAACCTCTGGCGAGAATGGGCAAGGATTGAAATTGCCGGCAAGAGTGCCGGCAGAATCCGCGCATTAAGGAAACAATATGCAGGAATCATTCTCTCTCTCGCCAGGCAGGAACACCCTGATACTTCAGCCTACGATGATCCTGAGATCGTCTATCGAATCAAGAAACGCCACCACGCAGGGCTGATCCTGAGTGCACCAACACTTGAAAGAGTCACCACTTTGCTGGCTGAATACGCTCGCCGTTTTGTGGATGATTTCGCCGCAGTTCTGCCACCGCTTGAACGGCCAGAGTGAACAGAAAACCGCTAGTTTGGCCTCGTGCTCTTTAAGGACCAAATATCAACTCCGATCTCTTCTGCATAGTGGATTAAGGGATCTCCGGCCGGTGCCGGTAACCCATGCGACTCGATCATCGTTGAGTTGAAGGAATGTAGCCGGGCGTTTTGCAAGGGCCATGGTTCATGAAATATGCGCGCTCGATAGAGTTTTTCACCAGACTGGCTATAAAGGCAGTAACGCTCAGTCAGAAAAAATTCGACCGAGCCCGGCTGGGAAAAGGGAATTGGTTCCTCAATGGTCCAGCTTGCCGAGAATTGGGCTGGCGGCGAATCTGTTCGCTGTAAGGAGTAGTTAATCAACCGGCCGTCTTGCTCGAGCTTTATTTGCGCATTGAAATATGGGAGGTGGTAGAGGGCGCGCGCGGCAAGCACTGCGGCTGAGCTGTTCGCGTCAAGAGAGAAAAACCAGACCCCTGGTACGTTATCAAGATAGACATATGTGCGCACGTTTAGCTCGTGCAGAGAACTGAATCCGGGGATAGGCGGGATGAATGGTGGCAGCGCACGAATGTCCCACATGGTAAACGGAGTAACTGCAACCCACGCTGAGCCATCGAATGTATCGATTGCCAGAGGCTCCGGTACGAGCTGGCGCAGAACCCCTTCGTCCATACGCCAGTGGAGAAAAAGCAACTTGCCCCAATTCTGGTGCGTGATCGGTTGCCCTTCAGGTCGCTCGCGCATGGCCAAACGATCTGATTCTGTAGGTGTCTGGTCCTTCACTTCAGATGCTTGTCCAACCATTCAATAACCGCTCGGTACCAGAATTGTGAGTTCTGGGGCTTATTTATCCAGTGACCTTCATCGGGGAACACAATTAGTTTTGATTCCACCCCTCTTCGCTGCAACGCCGTAAAGAGCTGAAGGCTCTCTGTGTAAGGAACTCGATAGTCGAGCTCGCCCGCCGTAACGAGGGTTGGGGTATTGAAGTTGCGAACAAACATGTGAGGAGACCACCGTTGATACATGAGCGGATTGGTCCAGGGAGACCCCTTGAATTCCCACTCGGGAAACCACAGCTCCTCCGTTGCCCCATACATGCTGGTCAGGTTGTAAACACCCGCGTGTGAGACCAGCACCTTGAAACGGAAACGCGGGTCGTTATTGTGGCCCAGGATCCAGTCGGCGAGATAGCCGCCATACGATGCCCCAGCCCCCCCGATGCGATTCTTGTTAATGAAGTTGTTGCGCCGTATCACTTCGGCAACTCCGTTTTTTAGGTCCACAAAAACTTTACCGCCCCAGTCCCCACTGATTTCGTTTACAAAAGTTTGCCCATAGCTCAATGACCCACGAGGGTTCGGCATGAACACAACGTACCCGGCGTCGGCATAGATTTGGGGGTTCCAGCGGTAGCCCCAACTGTCATTCCAGGCGCTCTGCGGGCCACCATGAATCAGCACCAGGAGCGGATACTTCTTGTTCAGATCAAAATTCAGGGGCTTTAGCAGAAAGCCATGGATACGCGCGCCCAGTGCGCCAGTCCACTCCAGCTCTTCCGCTTCTGAAAGACCTGCGCCTGACCTCAGGCTGTTATTCACATTTGTCAGCCGTGTTAAGCCGCTGCCGTCCTCGTTAGCGCAATAGATCTCTGCCGGCTGGGCCAGTGAGCTATTCGCGAAGACAAGCGTTCTACGATCAGGGCCAATGTTCAGATTAGTAGCAAAGACGTTATTGAGGATTCTTTTTGGCATGCCTCCAGCCGAGTCGACTTTGTAGATTGTCTGATGACCACGTTCGCCAGCGACGAAATATATGGCAGATCCATCGGGTGCGGGTTCCAGTTCCTCGACGTTCAGTTGAAAGCCCCTGAGCAGTTCGGTGCTGGTGCCGGTCGCGCGGTTGTAGCTCATAAGACGCCAACGATCGGCTTCGAAACCCTTAGTGGCCTGCGAACGATAGAGAATGTGTTGACCGTCTCGCGTGTAAACTGGTCCAACATCGTAGCCTGGGTTCGGAGCAGTAATGTTCCTGGAAGCGCCGCCCCTCACCGGCACAAGATAGATGTCGCTGTTGGTTGAGGTGGCCTCAACTTTATCCGGATTTCGCAAGTAAGTGAGTTCTTGGGAGTCTGGTGAAAACGCGTAGTCTACGCCGCTCGCGGCGGCATAAGGAGGCGAGTCGAAATCGCCTGGAGTCAGGTCGCGAGCTGCATCTCCTGTGACTGGCATTATGAAGATGTGACTGCGCTTTACGTCGCGCCACTCGTTCCAGTGACGGTAAAGGAGTCGTTCTGTGACGTGCGCCTTGACTTTACTTTTTTCGGTGGCTTCCTCTTTCTCCCTGTTGCAGTCGCTATCCTGACATTGCGGATAAACTTCCGACGCAAAGGCGATCCATTTACCATCGGGCGACCATATGGGGCCAGCGGCGCCGGTTGCCAATTTTGTTAACTGTTCGTCATGATCGCCATCATCATCCATCAACCAAACCTGACTGTCCCGTATGTAGGCGATCTTCTTTCCATTAGGCGACCAGCGTGGCGTTGTGGCAGAAGTCTCACCGCTCGTCAGTCGCTTGGGCTCACCTCCCGGAAGGGCCACAACGTAGATCTGCGTGACGGTCTTGTTAGCGTCGAAGTTGACTTCGCCGATGGTGAAGGCGACCTGTCGGCCATCCGGCGACAAAACAACGTCTCCGATGCGCTTCACTTTCAACAGATCCTCTATTGTAAAGCGATGGCTTTCTTGCGCTGTGACAGGTAACGTAAGCGTGAGCACAAGGAGAGCGATAGCGATTCCGAAACGCTTCATGGAAATCCTCGTACCGGTTTGGAGAATAGGAATAGCGGGGGGATTATGGCATTAAACAGGTCTCCGCGCACGTTTGCTAAACTTCCGTATTCAGACAGAAACTGTTATTAAATCAGCCCTGAGATATGACCCGCCGGATCATTGTTGCTCTGCTAAGGCTCGCCATGCGCGTTTACTTTCGCCGTGTCGAGGTTGGAGGATCGGAGCATGTGCCACTGAAGAGTCCGGCAATCTTTGTGCTTAACCATCCTAATGCTCTGGTGGATCCGGCTGTCCTATTATGCCTGGCGCCACGACGCGTCTCGTTTTTGGCCAAGGCGCCGTTGTTCAGAATTCCATTGCTTGGGTTCTTTGTTCGCGTCATGGATTCGCTTCCGGTCTATCGCCGCCAGGATGAGGGCGAGGATGTCTCCAAAAATGAGGAAACATTCGTGGCCGCGCGAAAGCTCCTGGCCCGGGGCGGCACCATCGGTATCTGCCCGGAGGGAGTTTCCCACAATGAACCAAAGCTGCGACCGATTAAGACCGGGGCTGCACGCATTGCACTCGCGGCCGTCTCCACCGGAGAAGTGCGAGATTTACGAATAGTTCCAGCTGGCCTCTACTACACGTCAAAAACCAGATTCCGCAGCGACGCGCTGCTCTATTTCGGTAAAGCCATCGAGGTCCCGGTAGTGAATCTGGACGAGAACGCAAATCCGCCACGCGTGGAAGTACGCGAACTCTCTGCCAGGATTGAGGAAGCACTCCGTAATGTGATACTCGCAGCTGAGCACGAGGAGGCGCTGCAGACAATTGCTCGCGCCGAGCGGATCTTTTCTGCGGAGGCAGGAGGTGAAACGCAGGAGAGTCTGAAGATGGAACTGCTGCTCCAACAGCGTTTTCTTAAAGCCTATACTGTCTTACGCGAACGAGTTCCTGAGCGACTGCGGAAACTGGAAGTGAGAATGAACCGGTTTGAAGAAGAACTAAAGCTGGCGGGCGTTGATCCGCACGAACTCACGCCACCAATCTCCACTTTGAATATCCTGGGGCACTTAATCAATCGCCTGTTGCTTTTTGTGGTCTTGCTGCCCGCTACGATTATTGGCACTGTGGTCCACTATCCGGCCTACCGGCTGGGCGGTCTGTTGGCGACCAGGTTTTCGCAGGATTCCGAGGACGTGATCTCGACTATCAAAATCATCTCAGCCATGTTGCTTTTCCCCCTCACCTGGCTGGTGGTTTTCATAATCGGCTATGGTATTGCGGGGTGGTTCTTTGCTCTTGCCGCTCTGGTTGTTTTGCCGCTTACGGGGTTCGTTGCTATCCGTTTTTTCGAAGAGTTGGACAGATTTGTCGGTGGCCTGCGCGCGCTGACATTTTTTCTAAGGAGAAGACGGTTCTTTATTCGCCTGCTAGCGGAACGTAAGGCGATTCGAGGCGAAATCCTAGCGCTCGGAGACGAAGCGGCGCATGTCGCTGGATGATGCAGAGCGCAAGCGGGGGAAGGAAGACTTACTGGCCACCTCAGGTTGATTATCTACTTCTTACGCGCTTTACCGCCGGATTTCTTCGAACCTTTGCCGGCCGCTGCTCTTCTCTTACTTCCGGTGGATCGAACCGTCCTGCCTTTGCGGCCTTCACTCTGAACCTTTCCAGCGCGCATTAGATTTTCGTAGCTTCCTCGCACCACATTGCGTGCAACCCTCAGAGAGTTTGCCAACTCTCGTTCGCTGGGGAGAAAGCTCCCTGCCGCCATTGCTCCCGACTCAATCAGTCCTGATAGCTGGTCCGTAATCTGTTTTGTAAGCGACTCTGGTCGCTTGCGATTGACACGTATAGTCGTTTTCACTCGACCGACCTCCTCAAGTGGCTCAACTCAATTTCGGGCTACGAAGAATTCTATGCGGCGATCTTTGATGTGTCAATACGCTGGTCCTTTGAAGAACGGGCCGAAAGGACCATGAACCAGTAGTTTGATACATTTGACACATTCGTACAAAACTCTCCACTTAATCCACCGTTCGGTGCTTGCGTAGAATCTCCAGCGTACGTTCGATTGGTAAGGCTTCAATCGTACGCCCGCGACCATTCATCGTAGTTGCTCTCAGGAGTGAGTTGTAGATAGCTTCCTCGGTGGCTTCAATTACGGCAAGAAAAAGTGGTGACATGCTGTCATTGCCCAGGAAGGTCGAGTTGCGAACCTTGCTGGTCTGATTGCGTGAGACTCTAATACGCACGTCGGGAGAGACGGAAAACGCGACTGCGTAATCGCCGCTGCCGTTGCTGGCAGCAGCGCCGGTACGGCCGAGGCCCAGCATTGCGCGGGCGGCCAATCGGCGAAGATTGCTTGCCTCAACTGGAGCATCCGTGGCGATCACTATGATTATTGAGCCATCGGCGCCGTTTTGCTTCTTGGCCTCAACTTCCTTTTGCAGATAATAACGGTCGAGCTCTCGCCCGACGGGGGCGCCGTCAATGGTGAGTATGCCGCCGAAATTGGTTTGCACTAGTACCCCTACAGTATAACCGCCAAGCGCGGCAGGCAGTCTTCGTGAGGACGTGCCGATCCCTCCTTTGAATCCGAAGGCTACGGTTCCGGTACCCGCCCCTACCGCCCCTTCTTCGACAACGCCACTCTTAGCCTGCTTGATTGCTGCAAATACGTCTTCGCGTGTTACATGTCGGCCGCGGATATCGTTGAGCAAACCATCATTTGTCTCGGCGACGAGTGGATTGATGGATTGCACGTCCTCATTGCCGGGAAGAGCAAGCATGTAATCCAGCAGAAAATCTGCGACGCGCGGCACGTTGAGCGTTGAAGTTAGCAGGATAGGCGTTTCAATCTCTCCTAACTCGTTTACCTGCGTTGACCCCATCAATTTTCCAAACCCGTTCCCGACAAAAACCGCGCCCGGCACCTTTTCCTGGAAAAGGTTGCCGCCGTGCGGGAGGATTGCCGTCACACCCGTGCGGATATTGTCACCGCGAATGATCGTTGTCTGACCAACCAAGACGCCATCCACATCGGTGATTGCATCCAGCGGGCCGGTGGACAGGACGCCGACCTTAATCCCCAGGTCGCGCGCTCGTGGTCTCTTGGCGAGGTCAGCTCTCTCTCCTGGTGTCTGGCTGTGTATAGACTCGTTCATCAGGTTGTTCGAGCTTGCTAGAAGGAAAGGGAGTAGCAGAAGCCAGCACTTGCTCCGGTTGTGTTGTTTCCGGTGGGCCATCTGCCAACGAGTTTAACTATCTATCCAAATCTGATCGGTCTGAATTGGTTCCCGAACCAATAACGAGCGGAGAAAAATGTACATCGCCCAGCATTCCACCGCAAAAGGAGGAAACCCCAAATAACCCAGCACCGGCATCTCAAAAATTTTGACGTTGCCAAAGTAGGGTACTGTATATGTCCAGCGGGATAGGGCCCAGTAGTTCCAGAACTCCCACAGAACTCCACACACGCCCCCAGCCGCAAGTAACGAAAACAATCTACGATACTTGCCCGCTTCA
>Ga0209751_10000682_pt1 | contig 36251 bp, 27 predicted proteins | sample RifCSP13_1_FD_184019 | JGI IMG/M metagenome (GOLD analysis project Ga0209751, IMG submission 184019) | Soil microbial communities from Rifle, Colorado - Rifle CSP2_sed 13_1 (SPAdes) (version 2) | ecosystem: Environmental > Terrestrial > Deep subsurface > Rock core/Sediment | place: Rifle...
ACCCTAAGAACTTGCGGTGGATCGTCCGTGGAACCGCAAGTTCTTAGGGTACACGATGACACCGCATCACCGCCCGAAACTCAAGGTGGCGCCAAGCTCGGTGAAACGGGCCAAGGCGCGCATCAAGGGGATCATGCGGTCAGGGCGTGGGCGCTCGGTGGCGAAGGTGATCGGGGAGATGACCCCGTTCCTTCGCGGTTGGGTGACCTATTTCCGGCTGTCCCAAGTGAAGAACGTCTTCGAGGAGCTGGACCAATGGATACGCAGGAAGCTGCGCGCGAATCTGTGGCGACAGTGGAAACGGCCATGGACCAGAGCCAAGAAGATGATCCAGCGAGGGATCGAAAGGGGAAGGGACTGGACCTCGGGGACGAATGGACGAGGCCCGTGGTGGAACGCCGGAGCGTCGCATATGAACGCTGCGGTGCCCGCCAAGTGGTTCGCACAGCAGGGGCTCATGAGCCTTCTGGCGGAACATCAACGCCTTGCGAGTCTTGCATGAACCGCCGTATGCCGAACGGCACGTACGGTGGTGTGGGAGGTTGGGGGCCGTAAGGCCCCCGCCTACCCGATTGTGTCCAGCCTGTGTCCTAAAAGATTTTAGGTACGGATTCCGGTGGCTAGATTGCCTTCGTGGGTTGTATCCAGCCGCCTTCAGGTAATGGTTCCGCCGTTCCCGGCGGCGGGCCCGCCTCGGCTTCCTTCATTCCCTCCAGAAACCTCCCCCCGTCCTTCCGCGTCCGATTCCGGGTGCGCACCCCGAAGGTCGATCCCTCCAAGTTGCCTTAGCGGAAAGTAATTACGTTTTCTGGCCGTCGCTTGTGGCCGGTTTGTGACGGTTTCAATAAGACGATATCCCCCCTCCTCGGATCGAACCGACTTGCAGTAACATATATCGATCTGCCCGGAGAAATTCAGCCGCCTTACTTCATTTCTGAAATTCCGCCTCATCCGAGGCCCCGCCGAATCGCGGCGCCCACCAAGCCCGGGTTGGTCCCTTTGACGGCCCGTACGGCGGGGCCCGCCGGAGACCCCTATCCCCCGCTGCACCAACGGAATTCCGCCGGTACCGGCCCCGACGCGCGATAGGCCTGCGGGCATGCCCGGACGACTCGGCGACTTCGAAGTGGCATGGAAGTTGAATCAACCCGCGGCATGGAGCGCCGCTACCCCAACCAGGTAGACCGCTGGAAGGGGAAGTTTCCTTACATGGCCCTGATGTCGCGTGGATCCACACTCGGTTTCCCGCTGCTGGTCCTCTTCGCCCTATTGCTGGGAACGGCTTCCCCGGCGCTGGGCGTCGAGAAGTTTTGCAGTGACCCTCCGTACTACGGCGTGATTGACGGTTATATACGTCCTGTTCCCACCCAGATCACGATCGACAGGGACTGCACGTTCCAGAACTTTCCGCAGTCAAACCCGCTGACCTCCACCCTTAACTTTCAAACGAACGACCCTTCGATATATTTCATTATCTTCAACAACGTTTACTACACAGGCAATATGGCGTGCGCCAATGTCGAGCACAAGATCTGGTTTGCCAACAGCTCGTATTACGGCTCCAATAATGCCTGTCAGGATCTTTTCATACCCGTAGAAACAATCGACAAAAAGAACCCCGCGGGCCAGACCACGGCCGTCGTCGGCGTGCCCTTCACCTACACGCTCACGCTCCCGGCCATGTCCCTGGGGGGCGGGCCGTCGGTCAATGACTTGCACTCCGTCACTATCTGGGACGATCTCACCGCGACGGGCGCGGATCTCACGTACGTGGGCATCAACGCCTACTACAAGGGCAGTGGCGTCCCCGTGACGCTTGTGCCCGAAGACGACCCTTCGGCGCCAGGCGGGGTGTGGACGCCCAAGAACCTCTCCTACAAAAAATTTACGCAAGATCAAACCATCCCGGCCGGAGAGCAGATCGTGATCGAGATCACGGTCGTCCTCGATGACACGCCGAGAAACGCGCCGGGGACGCAGTTTATCAACACCGCCAAGTGGCAGTTCGGGAGACTCATCGATGGCGTGTACCACGAACCCCTCCCGGGCGAGTGGGGGCGAACGGAGCCGATGACGATCGTCAAGCCCGGTCTCGTGGTCACAAAAGAGGGCTCGCCCTCGGTGATCAACCTCGGCCAGTGGGCGGAGTTCACCATTGACGTCTGGAATAGCGGGCCCTCCGCAGGCGACGCATGGAACGTCAAGATCGTCGACCTACTGCCGAGAGATCCGTCGAACCCGCCCAGGCAGGGTGGGATGTGCGATCTGACGCCGGAAGTGCAAGGCGTCACGCTCGCGGGGACACCTCTCACCCTGGGCACCGACTATTCGCTTAGCTATGTCGGCTGTGAGCTAAGCCTCACCCTGCTGGAGCGGCCGATCAAGCCGAACGAGCATCTGGTCATCGCTTACCGGACCAAGGTCGACGCCGACAGCGAAAGCGACGCCGTGCTCACCAACGTTGCCGCCGCCACCCAGTGGTCCAGCGATAAAGATAGCACCATCGGCAAAACCTACACGTGCCCCCCCCCGATCAACGGCACGCCGGGCATCGCCGACTGTCAGGACGCCAACAGCTTGTTGGTGGCGCTTTCGGGCTATTTCTTCGAGAAGACCGTCGCGAACCCGGCGACCGGTGAGATCGTCTACACCGCTCTGCCGGGTGAGAGGCTTCGCTACACCTTGCGCCTGCAGAGCATCGACCAGACGTTCACCGGCGTTCGTTTCTACGACGACCTCAACGCATCGGCGGCGTTCGTGCCGGGCTCGCTCTCGCTCGTAAGCTATCCGGCGGGAGCGGACATCTCCCAGACCGGCAACGGGATCCTTGACATCCGCAACCTGAATGTTCCGCCCGGCGGCGTGATCGAGGTCAAGTTCGATATCACACTGGGCTCGACCCTCAATGAAGGTTTCGTGGTCCTTAACCAGTCGGACCTCATCGAGGGCGGCGTCAAAATCGCGGACAGTGACGATCCCAACATCAATGGTCAGGCAAACCCCAACGTACCCAACGACGAGGACCCGACGCGCGTGGTGATCGCCTTCCCTCCACCTTCGCCGCCTGCGAAGGCGCTGGCCTCTCCGACCGTCCCCGAGGCGACCATTGGCCAGGAGGTGGCGTACGAGATCCGGGTGCCCGGCGCGGTGAGTACACGTCCGATGTACGACGTCGTGGTCACCGATACCCTTGACGAGAACCTTGAATATCTGGGCTTCACCCAGATCAGCGGCCCCGCGGTCACGGACAACAGCGTCGCCCCGAACCTGAGCTTCGTTGTGGCCACGATCCCGGCCGGCCAGCAGGCGGTCCTCCGGGTGCGCGCCCGCGTTCGCAACGTCCTGGGAGCCCAGCAGGGCATTGCGATCAACAACACGGCTTCCTACACATATGCCAGCACCTCGGGCGGAGCCAGGCAGCCCGCGTTGACCAGCGAGACCGTGACGCTCCATGTTGTCGAGCCGCACATAACTAGCATCACCAAGAGCGCGAACCCGACTACGCCGGCTGCCGGTGAGACCGTGCGCTACAGCGTGACATTGACGGCGAGCGGCGCCAACTATTCGTCGGATGTATTCGACGTAACGATTACCGATACCCTGGGCCTCGGTCTGGTCTATGCCGGCAACCCGACCGTCACCGCCGGAGGCGGCGTCAGCGCCAACAACACCATCGGAGCGCCCGTTATTACCGGCGACGGTATCAACCAGGCGCAAACGCTTCTCTGGAGTCTGAACAATGGCAATGCCGACATCGACATCGCCGAAGGCACGTCCGTCACCATCTCTTACGACGTGCGCGTGCACGACGGCGTGCTCGCCCAGTCGCTCGCGAACCGCGCCGTCGCGCAGTGGACCGGCACAGATGGCCCGAACGCATTCGAGCGCAACGGCACGGACGGCATCGGCGGGCTGAACGACTATGTAACGGCACCGGCCACGGCCACGATCGGCAACCTGCCGCTGCTGTACGCCCACAAGACCGCGCAGATCTACGAGGATTTCAGCTCGCCGGGTATCGTCGATCCGGGTGACGTGCTGCGCTACACCATCGTCCTTAGCAACTCCGGCGCGATCCCGGCCACGGGTGTCGTGCTCAGAGACGCCGTTCCGGACAATACCACCTACGTGGCCGATTCCCTCCGTCTGAACGGCGCGTCGGTGGGACCCGACGGCGGCGTGTCGCCGCTGATCGCCGGCCTGTCGGTGCAATCTTCCGACAATCCGGGTGCCGGCATTGTTTCGCCCGGCAATAGCGCTGTGATTACTTTCGAGGCCAGGGTCAACCCCGGCGTTCTCACGGGGACCCTCATCATCAACCAGGGCACTGTTACCTCCGGCGAGCTGCCGCCGGTACGTACCGATGCCGATGGCGTGCCCTCAAACGGCAACCAGCCGACCATCGTCGTCGTCGGCGAGGTGCAATTGGTCTCCATAACCAAAGAGGTATCGGTGGTCGGCGGCGGAATCGCCGTAGCCGGCGGCCAGTTGGAGTATGTCATCCGGGTGAACAACATCGGCAGCCTGCCCGCCACCGGGGTGGTGGTGACCGATGACCTGAATCCGCCCTTGGGCGATCAAGTGACCTACGTCGACGGGTCGGGCACCTTGAACGATTCAACAGACGGGGTCGTCTATTCCGGCGCGGTGCTCACCGCCAACTATGTCGCCCGGTACGGCGGCGATCTTCAGCCGGGCGCCGTTGCGGTCGTGCGATTTCACGTGCAGATCAAATCCACCCTCGCCATCGGAACGACCATCACCAATACCGGCGTGGTCCGCTGGAACGACCCGGCGCAAACCGCATCGGCCAGCGTATCTCTTGACATAGGCGGAACGCCGGGCAGCGCCAGCCTCAACGGATACGTCTGGCACGACGCGAACCTGGATAAGCTCTGGGGCAGCGGCACCGAGACCATGATGGAAGGCTGGTCCGTGGAGCTTTATCGTAACGATCAGTTGGTCACCACGGCGCTCACCGATGCCAACGGCTTCTATCGGTTCAGCGGCCTGGCGCCCAACGCGGGCACATCCGACCTTTATGAGCTGCGCTTCCGCGCGCCGGGTGCGGGACCGAATACTGCCTCGATGGGTCAGGCCGACTCGCCGTTCACCAATGGCCCACAGCGGATCAGTGGCATCACCGTGGCCTCGGGGGCCAATCTGCAGAACCTGAATCTGCCTCTCTGGCCCAACGGCACCGCGTACAACTCTGTCACGCGCGTACCGGTTGCCGGAGCCAGAGTGACGATGCGGAATGCGGCGACCGGAGCCGCACTGCCGGGCCAATGCTTCGAAGACCCGGCCCAGCAGAACCAGATTACGGCCGCGGACGGCTTTTACAAGTTCGACCTGAACTTCAGCGACGCGTCCTGCCCGGCAGGGGGCGGCTATCTCATCGAGGTGACGCCGCCCGCCACCGGCTACATGAGCGCGCCGTCCCGGATCGTTGCGCCGTCCAGTGACGCGCAGACGGCGGCGTTTTCCGTTCCCGCCTGCCCCGGCAGTGCGGACGATGCGGTGCCGGCGACCCCGTACTGCGAGGTTGTGGCCTCCGCGGCGGTGCCAACGCTATCGGTTCTGCCGGGCACGGCCGGCACCACCTATTATCTGCACCTTCTGTTGAGCAATGGAACCGTGCCCGGGCAGAGCCAGGTTTTCAACAACCAAATCCCCATCGATCCGGAACTCTACGGGGCCGTGGCCATCAGCAAGACCTCATCTTTAACCAACGTGACCAAGGGGACGCTGGTGCCCTATACGATCACCGTGACCAATGTGTACGGCGCGCCTCTGTCCGGTATCGGCATCGTCGATCGATTCCCGGCCGGGTTCAAATACGTGGCCGGTTCCGCCCGCCTGGACGGCAATCCGACCGAACCGCTGATCAACGGTCGGGAGCTTGTCTGGGACGGCCTCGAACTGCAGTTTAACCAGAAACGCACCATCCGGTTTCTGCTGGTGGTGGGCTCCGGCGTCTCCGAAGGCGAGTACGTAAACCGGGCCTTGGTGCGCAACACCACAACCGGCGCCTCAATTTCGGGGGAGGCGACGGCCACCGTGAGGGTCATCCCCGACCCGGACTTCGATTGCACCGATGTCATCGGCAAGGTGTTCGACGATGCCAACATGAACGGCGAGCAGGATTCAGGCGAGAAGGGACTGCTCGGGGCCCGCGTGGTGACGGCCCGCGGTCTGATCGCCTCCACCGATAATAACGGACGCTTTCACATAACCTGCGCGGCAGTCCCGGACGAGGATCGCGGCAGCAACTTCATCCTCAAGCTGGACGAGCGCAGCCTGCCCAGCGGCTATCGCCTGACCACCGAAAATCCGCGCGTGCAGCGGGCCACCCGCGGCAAGATGCTGCGCTTCAGCTTCGGCGCGGCCATTCACCGCGTGGTGCGCCTGGATATCGCCGACGGGGCGTTCGAGCCCGATACCACCAAAATCAGGATGCAGTGGACTCACAGAATCGACCAGTTGCTTGAAGAGCTGAGGAAGGAGCCGTCCGTGCTCAGGCTGTCCTATCTTGGCGATGTCGAGCCCAAAGGCATGGCCCTGGAACGTCTTGAGGCCCTGAAAAAGGAAATCGCTTCACGGTGGAAGCAGTCGGGCGCCGGCTACCGGCTGACCATTGAAACCGAAATGTTCTGGCGACGCGGCGCTCCGATTGCCGGTCACTGATAAAGGACTGATGAAATCCATGTTACGTCACCTGCGCATAGTGAAGGGCTTCTTTCCGAGGCACGGCATCGCCGTCCTGTGCGTGTGCGGCGTCACTGCGGCGGGCACTGGGGTTGCGTCATCCGAGGAAACGGGGGTAAGGGAAACCCATGTGCGCGGAGAGGCGGCCGAGATGCACCTGCCGACCGACCGGCCTTTGATCCCATGGGTCCATGACCCCGCCATATTTGCAAAGGACGAGGGGGACAGGACGGAACTGCGCGAAGTCGTCGAGAAGGAAGTCACAACCATCAAACTCGACAACCTGGTCCCGCCCATCCATTTCGGCCTGGGGCAAATTGAAATCACCGAGGACTATCTGAAAATGCTTCGCGATGTGCTCGACGGCATGCGCGGTCGCGCCAATGTGCGACTCCACTTTGTCGGTCATGCCGATTCCCTTCCGCTCAGGGGCGAGCTGATAAATATCTACGGCGACAACATCGGGCTGTCGCGCGAACGGGCGGGGACCGTGGCCGAATACTGCCAGCGCGCGCTGAACCTTCCCCCCGAAGCCATCTCCTACGAGGGGTTTGGCGACAGTCGGCCGGTCGCCAGCAATGCGACGGAAGAAGGGCGGCAGCTCAACCGGCGCGTGGAAGTGCAGGTCTGGTACGACGAGATCGGTCAAAAGCAGGTCACGAAGGAAGTGGTCGTTCCCCGCGAGAGGAACCGCATCAAGGTCTGCCGGACCGAGACCGTCTGTCAATTGCGCTATAAGGACGGCCACGCCCATCGCGCGCGCGTCAAGAACCTGACTTCCCCCCTTCATTACGACAAAGGCATGCTGAGCGTGCCGGAGGAATTTCTGCAGCAGGTCAGGCACGCGCGCAAGAATCTCGGCGGCAAACAGAGCCTTGTGGTCAAGTTCACCGGCTATACGGACAACATCCCGCTTAAGGGGCGGGACGAACGCATCTACGGCGACCCCGTCGGCCTCTCCAAAGCGGTTGCCCGGCGCGTTGCCCTCGCCGTCCAGGATGATCTGGGCTTGCCCAGTGACGCCATCGAGACCGAGGGCCGCGGGGCGTCGCAGCCTGTTACCTCGAACGATACGGAACAGGGGCGGGCGCTGAATCGGCGCGTGGAAGTGGAGTTCTGGCACGACGATCCGCTGCAGGACCTGCCCGAGGAACCCCAGCTGTGCCCGGACGCCGCCGGCGCCGAAACCGTCACCCGCGTCTACGATTCGCCGTCGGGCGGCATCGACCCGATCCTGTTTGAAAACGGCAAACCTGTGATACCGGACGGTTACACCGGGCATTTGCGGCGCATCATGGACGAGATACGCGACAGGACCCATGTCCGCCTGCGGTTTGTCGGCTATACCGCCAACAAGCGCCTCGACCGGCGTACGGCCGCGGTGTACGGAGATGACATTGGATTATCCATGGCGCGCGCACGCCGGTCCATGGCGGCCGTCAGCACGCAGATGGGACTGGCGGAAAGGCAGGCGGAGTTCGACGGCCGCGGTTATGTTCAGTCCGACGACGTGGTCAACGCCGGTTTTGTCGAGTCCGATACATCGAAAGTCAAGGTGCAGGTGGTCTACGATGAACTGATTACCCGCGACGACTACGAGGGGGTGGAGGTCACCCCGTTGACTCGCGAGGTGAAGACTGTTGATCCCTTCGCTCTGAATCTCATGCGCATCACGGTGGACGGCAAGCCGGTCGATGATCCGGGCAAGTGCAGTTCGGACGTGCAGCGCTGCACCGACGTGGCCCTGGACAACGCCCAAATCCAGTTCAAGCACGACAGCCTGAAGCTGGAGCCGCGGCTGAACGTGACCGCATGGCCGATTACCATCCGTTATCAGGACGTGCCGGATACAACGTTTGCCGAAAACCTGGTGCATTTCCGCCTGTACACCAACTACCGCAGCTTCATCGAACGGGCGGAGGTCAGGATTTTCGAAGAGAAGCAGTCCGTCCGCGACACGCCCCTCGCCGTCGTCGAGATGGATGCCGACGGCATGGCCCAATGGCAGCCCGAGTTCGAGTCCTTCTCCGCGTCTGTGCGCAAATTGAAATACCTGGTGCGGGTGGTTGACAGGAAGGGACTCTTTGACGAGACGACTCCGCAGTTCCTGTGGGTGGCGGACCGCATCGATCCGTCGGTTGCCGAAGCGAAGGTCGACGAAAAATTGCTTGCGGGTTATGGCGAGAGCCGCATCGCCAGCCGGAATATTCCCCTTCACGGCGGCACGGTGCAGGCCTACGGCACCGCGATCCCCAAAGGACAGGGGGTGTGGATGGCCGGCTATGCGGTACCCGTGGACGAGAAGGGCAGTTTCGTGGCGGAAGAGATCCTGCCGGAGGGCATGCATACCGTGGAGGTGGCGGTCCTTGACAAGATCGGAAACGGCGAGATCTTTCTGCGTGACCTGGAGCTGAAAAGGAGCGACTGGTTCACCGTGGGGATCGCCGACCTGACCTTGTCCGGCAACAAGACGGACGGGCCGGCCGAACTCCTCGCGCCGGACAAACCCCGGTACAGCGAAGACATGAGCCTCGAGGGCCGCCTGGCCTTCTATACGCATGGCAAGCTCGAAAACGGCTGGTGGTTCACGGCGAGCGCCGATACGCGCGAAGGTCCCCTGGACGAGATCTTTTCCAACTTCCTGGACAAGTCCCCTGAGGCGCTGTTCAGACGAATAGACCCGGACTACCACTACCCGACCTTCGGCGATGACAGCACCGTCGCGGAAGATGCGCCGACCACCGGCAAGTTCTTCGTCAAGGCGAAGAAGGATAAAACGTACGGGCTCTGGGGCAACTTCAAGGTCGCGTATACCGATACCACCCTGGCGCACGTGGACCGCGGGCTGTACGGCGCCAACCTGCATTATCAACCCGTCGACACCACCAGTTTCGGCGAGCCGCGCCTGCTGGTGGACGGGTTTGCCGCGGACCCGGGGACCGTGGCGGGACGCGATGAGTTCCGCGGCACGGACGGATCGCTCTATTTCCTGCGCCGGCAGGACGTGCTGGAGGGTTCCGAACGCGTGCGCATCGAGGTGCGCGACAAGGACTCCGGGATTGTTGTGGCGGTCAAGAACCTGACGCCGGTTCTCGATTACGACATCGACTACCTGCAGGGACGCATCCTGCTTTCGCAGCCCTTGCCCGCAACGGCGGACGACGGCCTGTTGGTGCACAGCGCCTCCATCAGCGGGCATCCGGTCTTCCTGGTGGTCCGTTACGAATTCACCCCGGGGTTCGACGACCCGGACACGATGGCTGCCGGCGGCAGGGTCCATTATTGGCTCAGTGACCACGTCAAGGTCGGCGTGACCGCCAGTCAGGAGGAAGAAGCCGACATCGAAAACAGCCTGGGTGGAGCGGACCTGACCCTGCGAAAGTCCTCGGCGTCGTGGCTCAAACTGGAAGCGGGCCGTACCAAAGGTCCGGGCGTCTTGGCGAAGACTTCCATCGACGGCGGTTTCGGTTTCGACAACACGGCGGGTTTCTTGGTCGACAGCGAAGTGGAGGCGTCGGCCTATCGCGTCGATGCCAGTTTGGGCTTCAAGGACATCTTTGAAAACGGGCGCGGCCGGGTCACCTTCTACCTGCAGGATCTCGAGGCGGGCTATTCGGCGCCGGGCCTGGCCACCGCGCGGGACCTGACCCAATACGGCGGAACGGCGGAGGTGCCGTTTACCGACCGTCTGGGCGCGCGTGCGAAGATGGACAAGCAGGAGCAGCAAGAAGGTCTGGAGACCGAAACCGCGGAACTAAACCTCGACTACCGGATGGGTGAGCACTGGACCCTGGGCTCGGGTGTGCGTTACGACAGCCGCAAGGACAATTCGCCGGTGGTTCCCGCAACCCAGGAAGAGGGCGACCGGACGGATGCGGCGGTCCGGCTGCTCTACGATTCCAAGGCGCGATGGACGACCTACGGTTTCGTTCAGGAGACGATTCGGGCAAGCGGCAACCGTGAGGATAACGGCCGCGTCGGTGCCGGCGGAAGCTTGCGTTTGACCGACCGGTTCAATGTCACCGGCGAGGTTTCCGAAGGAGACCTCGGGACGGGCGGCAAGCTCGGGACCGAGTATCTGTATTCCGACCGGACCACCCTGTACAGCAATTACAGCATCGAGAACGAGCGGACGGACAACGGCCTGCTTGCCAGGAGGGGCAAAATGGCCTCCGGTTTCCGCACCCGTTATTCGGACAGCGCCAGCGTCTACGCCGAAGAGCGGTATACCCACGGCGACGTCCCCACGGGCCTGACGCATTCCGCCGGCGTAAAACTCGTGCCTTTCGACCGGGTCAATTTCGGCGCCAATCTCGATTTGGGAACCCTCAAGGACCCTGTCACCGCGGCCGAACTCGAAAGGACGGCGCTTGGCGTGAGCGCAGGTTATGGGTTCGACAAGCTGGCGCTCGCCACCGCCGTGGAATATCGGGTCGACAACATCGAGCGACCGGATACCAGCTTCTCCAAACGGACCTCCTGGCTGTTGAAAAACAGTTTCAAGTACAAACTGTCCGAGGATTGGCGGCTCATAGGCAAATTCAATTACGCAGTGAGTGACAGTTCGATGGGAGATTCTTATAGCGGCGACTATACGGAAGCGGCCCTCGGCTATGCGTATCGCCCCGTCCACAATGACCGCCTGAACGCGCTGTTCAAGTACACCTATTTCTACAATGTTCCGGCGGCCGATCAGGTGACCGGCGCCGGTGCGGCGTCCGACTATGTCCAGCGCAGCCACATCGGATCAGTGGATGTCATGTATGACCTGACGCACCGTTGGACCGTGGGAGGCAAGTACGCCTACCGCCTTGGCCAGGTGGCCCAGGATCGAGTTAATCGGGAGTTCTTCGACAGCCGGGCCAACCTGTACGTGCTGCGCGCAGACTGGCACTTCGTCCACCGATGGGACGCATTGGTCGAGGTGCGCATGCTTGACCTGCCCGACGCGGACGACAGCCGCAGCGGGGTGTTGGTGGGGATGTACCGCCATGTGGGCAATCATATCAAGGCGGGCGTCGGGTATAACTTCAGCGATTTCTCGGATGATCTGACCCAACTGGATTATAAGCACCAGGGTCTGTTCGTCAACCTGGTCGCGAAGTACTAGAACTTGGGGGCTATGCCCGATTGAGACGGAATAGATGGAAATATGGATTTCCGAGTTGTGAGGAGGTCAACATGTTTTGCAGGCAGAGAGGGGTCATTTTAGGGATTTCAGTGCTTCTTTTGAGCGCCGCCGCTTACGGGCAGGAAATCTCAAAGGAACAGATCAAGGGCCTGGACGAGCAGGTTCAGGAGATCAAGAGCGATGCCCTGGGCATCGCGGCGGAACTGAATCAGCTTGAAGAGAAGCTGCTGTATCCGTCCAATACGCAGGTCGCGGTATTCGTATCACTGGCCGGCGGCGAGACCTTCCGTCTCGACTCGGTCGAGATCCGGTTGGACGGCACGCCGGTTGCCCATCACCTTTACACCTTCAAGGAGCTCGAAGCCTTGCAGCACGGGGGGGTGCAGCGCATCTATACCGGCAATGTCCGGTCAGGCCAGCACGACCTCCAGGTCTCCGTCATCGGCAAAACCGGCGGCGGCGCTGATTTCCAAAAATCGGAGCGCTTCGCGGTCAATAAGGATGTGGGCCCCAGGATCGTGGAGATATCTCTGGCCGCCCAAGGCATTACCCGTACTGAAAGGTAGACCATGAACAGGCTGTTTGTCTTATTGACGATTCTGATATTCTCCGCGTCTTCGGCATCGGCCGGCACGCCCGCCCCGAAGGAGCTGAAGGACCTCCATTTCGGAGAGGCCCTCTATTACGCGTTTCAAGGGGACTGGTTCGACGCCATCTCCAGGCTCGACACCGAGCTCATGCAGCACCACGGGGTGGACGAACCCGAGCGCGACACCCTTCATTACCATGTCGGCCAGGCGGAGTTCGACGTGGGTGATTTCGAATTGGCATACCGAATGCACCAGCGCGCCGGGCGCGCATTTAGGGCGGTCATCGAGGGCAACGTCGAGGAGCCGGTGCGCAACGAGGCCGTCTTCCGCCTGGCGAGGCTCTACTTTCAGAAGGATCAGCCGGTCAACGCCCAGGACGCCGTGGGGAGCATCAGCGGGGCCGTCCCGTCGGAGATTCGCAACGACCTGGATTTCCTGCGCGCCCAGATCCACATGGCCAACGGACGTTTCGCCGAAGCCGCGCGTATTCTGAGAGACCTCCAGGATGCGAAAGGCCTCCAAGGCTTTGCCGCGTATAACCTTGGCATTGCGCTGATCAAGGACGGAAAGGAGCTTGAGGGGCGCCAGTATCTTGACCGCACCGGTCAGATCAACAGCAATGATGAGCTTACGCTGGCAATCAAGGACAAGGCGAACCTTGTCCTCGGGTCCAAGCGGTTACAGGAAAAAAATTTCGAGGGCGCCAAGCAGGTGCTCGACCGGGTGCGTCTGAACGGTCCATTCTCCGATCGGGCGTTGCTGGGCTCGGGATGGGCGGACGCATTTCAGGGTCGCTTCGAACGGGCGCTGGTGCCCTGGAGCACTGTCGTGACGAGAGAGGTCACGGACGCCTCGGTGCAGGAAGCCATGCTCGCCGTCCCCTATGCCTATGGCAAGCAGAATGTGAACGGCAAGGCGGCATTGATGTATGGCAGCGCGCTGGAGAAGTTTGGCGCCGAAGTCGACAAGCTCGGGGCATCCATCGAGAGCATCCGCGAAGGTCATTTTCTCCAGGCTCTGGTGCGGGAAGAAGTGAAACAGGATGCCGACTGGGTCGTCAAGCTGCGCGAGCTTCCGCACACGCCCGAGACCTACTACCTGCTTGACTTGATGGCCTCCCACGATTTCCAGGAATCTCTGAAAAACTATCTTGACCTGGAGCAGTTGCGCACGAAGCTGGACTCCTGGGAAAGAGATTTGGACGCATTCGAGGAGATCATTGCGCAACGCCGGGCTTATTACGAGCCGCTGCTTCCTGTCATCGACCGGGAATTCCGGCGGCTCGACTCACAGATGCGTCTGCGCCTGGAGCAGCGGGACCGTATCGAACGACGGCTCAAGGCCATGCTGGTGGTCCCGAGACCCGATTATCTGGCGACCGCGGTGGAACGGATCATCAGTGAACAGATTGCGCATCTGGAACGGAAGTTGACGGCCGGCGGCGCGGCCGTACCCGGCGACGTTGAGGCACGCATCGCACGTTTGCGGGGGGTGCTCCACTGGAATATCTATACGGAATATGACCGTCGCTTTACCGAGGCTCATACGCACCTTCGCGACCTGAATGGCGAAGTGGAGCGATTGAAAAGGCAGTACGCCGCCTTTGTGCGCACCCGTCAGGCCGCCACCCAAAGCTACGAAGGGCACGACGACGTCATCCGCCGCCAACGGTCCCTGATCCGAGCGGCCCGGGAAAAGGTGGGTGAACTGATGGCGCGTCAGGGCCATATGCTTGAAACCATGGCCGTGAATGAGCTCACTGAGCGTCGCGAGCGGCTTGCCGAGTTCCAGATCAAGGCGCGCTTCGGCATGGCGGACAGCTATGACCGTGCCACCAGGGCCCAGACCCAGGAAAAGGGTGAGTAAATGAACCGGATCCGACTTTTCCTATGCGCGGCGCCATTGATGCTGGCCGCGTGTGCCTCGGTCAGCGACAGGGATAGGAATACCATTGCCATGTTGCGTAATGTGCAAACCGAGATCAAGGAGGAGAAGATCGAGGGCGGGCTCGAGAAAGCGATGCTGAGTTATCAGCGCTTTCTGGAGGACACGCCGGACTCCGCCTTGACGCCCGAGGCCATTCGTCGTCTGGCCGACCTGAAGATCCAAAAAGAATACGGCACCCTCACGACGGGCGCCGGGACCGCCGGGCGGACGCCGGCATTGCCCGCCCCGGAACCCGCGACGCGTCCGGACGTCGCTCCGGTCGCCGGCGCACCGCCGGGGCAGGCATTGGCGCATATTCCGGTCCACGACGAGTCCGAGGCGGACTTTGAAAAACGGGCAACCATGAAGCAGCCGGTGGACAGTATGGCGGCTGCTGCTGACACGCCTGTCGCGGGCGCTGTTGATCTCGAAAGGGCAGGCACCCGCGAGGCCATTGCGCTTTACGAAAAGCTCCTCAACGAATACCCCCTGTACGAGCGCAACGACCAGGTGCTGTACCAGCTGTCCCGCGCATATGAGGAACTGGGGCAGACCGAGGAAGCCATGGCGGTCATGGACCGGATGGTCCGCGACTTTCCCCGGTCTCGATATATCGATGAAGTGCAGTTCCGGCGTGCGGAATACTTCTTTGTGCACAGGCGCTACCGGAATGCCGAGGATGCCTATGCGGGCATCGTGAATACCGGTGTCGGTTCCTCGTTCTACGAGCTAACCCTGTACAAACTGGGCTGGACGTACTACAAGCAGGAGCTCTATGAAGATGCTCTGCACCGATTCATTGCGTTAATGGACCACAAAGTGTCCGTGGGATACGACTTCGAACAGACCAAAGACGAGCAGGAACGCAAGCGGACGGACGATACGTTCCGGGTCATCAGTTTGAGTTTTTCCAACCTCGGCGGCGCCAATTCCGCGGTGGAATACTTCTCGCACCACGGCAAGCGCAGTTACGAGGACAGCATATACAGCAACCTCGGCGAATTCTATTTCGACAAGCGCCGTTACGCCGACGCCGCCGCGGCCTACAACGCCTTCGTGGACCGCAACCCGTTCCACAAGGCGGCGCCGAACTTCTACATGCGCGTTATCGAAATTCAGGCCGCCGCCGGATTTCCCAGTCTCGTTCTCGACTCCAAGAAGAGATTCGCCACGACCTACGGTCTTACGGCCGAATACTGGAAGTATTTCGCTCCCGGCGACCGTCCGGACGTTCTCGGTTTTCTGAAAACCAACCTGACCGACCTGGCGAACCACTATCATGCCTGCTACCAGGACCCGCGACAGGCCGAAGACAAACCGGCGAATTTCGAAGAGGCACGGCGCTGGTATCGAGAGTTCTTGACCTCGTTCCCCACGGACGGCGAATCGCCCGTCATCAACTACCAGTTGGCGGGCCTGCTGCGGGAAAACCTTTCGTTCGGCGAAGCCGCCGTGGAATTCGAGAAGACCGCGTATGGCTATCCGCCCCACGAAAAATCCTCCCAGGCCGGCTACGCGGCGGTCTCCTCATACCGGGAGCAGCTTGGCGCCGCCCGGCCGGAGGACGTGGAGACGGTCAAACGGGAGGTCGTCCGCAGTTCGCTTGCGTTTGCCGATGCCTTCCCGGAACACGAAAAGGCGGCGATCGTCCTCGGGGCGGCCGCGGATGATCTCTACGGAATGAAGGAATATGAACAGGCGCGGGCCGCCGCGACCAAGCTCATCGAGGCATTCCCCGGCACCGATGGTGATGTCGTCCGTGATGCCTGGCTGGTCGTCGGCCATTCCTCCTACGAGCTCGCGCGCTACAGCGAGGCCGAGAGCGCGTATCGGAATGTATTGGCGCGGCTGCCCGCGGAAGACACGACGCGCGACGCCCTGGTGAACAATCTCGCGGCATCGATCTACAAGCAAGGGGAACAGGCCAACGCCGCCCAGGACTATCGGGCCGCGGCGGACCACTTCTTGCGGGTGGGCCGCACGGCGCCGACCTCAAAAATCAGGCCGACCGCCGAATATGACGCTGCCGCGGCCCTGATCCAGCTCAAAGACTGGGGGACGGCCGCCTCGGTGCTGGCAGGATTCCGCACCAATTTCCCCGAGAACCCGTTGCAGCCCGAAGTGACCAAGAAGATCGCCTATGTCTACAGGGAAAACAATCAACTCTCCCTTGCGGCCGTTGAGTATGAGCGTATCGAAAGGGAATCCCGGGACGACGAGATCCGACGGGATGCTCTCCTGGTCGCGGCGGAACTGCATGAAAAGGACGGCAACGGCGCTCGCGCGCTCGAGGTGTACCGGCGCTACGTGGGCTATTTCCCGCAACCGGTGGAGCTCAACCTGGAGACGCGAAACAAGATTGCCGAGTTCCTGAAGGCGCAGAACGACCGCGCATCCTATCTGGAGGAACTTGAAAAGATCGTCGCCGTCGACGCCTCGGCGGGGAGCGCACGGACCCCACGGACCCGCTATCTTGCCGGAAAGGCCGCGCTGGTGTTGGCCGAGAATGATTTCGATGCGTTCGTCGCGGTCAATCTGGTACAGCCCTTTGAGGTCAATCTGCAGAAGAAGCGCGAGCGGATGAAGACGGCGACACAGAAATTCAGCCAGCTCGTCGATTACGAGAGCGGGGAAATCACTGCCGCGGCGACATTCTATCTCGCCGAAATCTACGCCCACTTCAGCAAGGCCCTGACGACGTCGGAGCGTCCCGAAGGACTGAGCCCCGCGGAACGGGAACAGTACGAACTGGCCATCGAAGAGCAGGCCTATCCGTTCGAAGAGAAGGCCATCCAGGTGCATGAGAGCAACCTCAAGCTGATCTCCCGTGGGGTATACAACGCGTGGATCGAAAAGAGCCTTCAGAAATTGGCGAAATCCGTACCCGCGCGCTATGACAGGCCGGAAGAGGCCAGCGGCATCATCAGTTCGACGGACACTTACGTTTTCGTAATCGACAGACCGGCGCCGGCAGACTCCGACGTGGCGAAAACCGAGGAGTCCGACACCGCGGCGTCCGCTCAGGCCAAAGGACCCGGCGTTGCGACGGAATCGGAAACCGCGGAGCTTGCCCAGGGCGACCGCGCGGGCCAGCCCCCGATAGGAACGGGCCAGGCAACGAGGAGGTAAGCGATGCGGGGCATGCTCACCAGAATGCCGCGACGGTTAAGGACACGAACTCACGCCGGATTCGCCGTCCTGGCGATGGCGCTGTCGGTTCTCGCCGGGTCCGCGACCGGTGGAAAGGTCGAGGCCCCGGTGGTTCAGGAACCCCCCGCGATCAAGGGGCCCTCGGTGGCGAGACTCGAGGATGGCCGGATAGGCTTCGTCATCACGGAAGTCCCCACAATGGATGAGGCGTCGCGCAGGGACTTCGATCGCGCCGTCGCCATGCTGAAGAACCAGGATTATGGCCGGGCCATCGACCTTCTGGAAAAGGTCATCGAGCGGTCGCCGGGCGTCACGGCGCCATATATCGACATCGCGATTTCCTATCAGCGCATCGGCAAGCCGGAGCGGGCCGAGGAGCATCTTCAAACCGCGCTGACGCTGGTTCCCGGGCACCCGGTGGCATGCAATGAATACGGTCTGTTGTATCGCAAGACCGGACGATTTGCCGAGGCGCGGGCGATTTATGAGAAGGCGATCGAGCGCTTTCCGGATTATTATCCGGCGCACAAAAATCTCGGGATTCTCTGCGACCTGTATCTGAATGATCCGGCATGCGCCCTCGAGCATTACGAGATTTACAGCAAGGCCAGGCCGGACGACGCGCAGGTCCCATTGTGGATCGCCGATGTGCGCGCCCGACTTGGACGCAATTAAAGGAGGAAAGACGATGGTTCGCGCATTGGTCCTGTGTGTGTGCGTGCTCCTGTTCTCCGCTGTCATGGCAACAGCCGAGGATGTGAGCGAGGACGAGCAGTCGGAAGCCAAGGAGCTGTCCGGCATGTCCATCGTCGGCAACGATGAAGCCCCGAAATCCCTTTACATCGTTCCCTGGAAAAGCTCGGAAATCGGCGCGGAGACCAGCCTGGACACGATGTTGAATGAAGGCGATGTGCCGGTGGACCGGGTCGTTTTCAAGCGGCAGCTTGATTTTTATAAGGTGAGCACCCGCAAATAACTCAGCTGAAAACAAAAGGAGGAAAAAAGATGTTCTATTCACTGGTAAGGTTTTTCCAAATGGGTGGTTTCTTCATGTTTCCAATTGTAATCGTGCTTGCGGTCGGCCTGGCCATCGCCTGTGAACGCTGGGTCAATTTGAAACGCATCAAGGACGCAAACAAGAAAACATGGGACTCGATCCATCCGGTGCTGGCCAAGGGAGAGTTCGATACGGCACGGGAAATGGTCAATGAGGACAAGTCGAATATGGCGCAGATGCTTGGGATGGGACTTGCGCGCCAGGGAGCGGTCAGACGGCGGGAAGACATAGAGATCGCCATGGAAGAGAGCATGATGGAGATCATCCCTCAACTTGAAAAGCGCACACCCTATCTGGCGCTGCTCTCGAATATCGCCACCCTTTTCGGACTGCTCGGCACGATTATGGGTCTTATCGAGGCCTTTACCGCAGTTGCCGGTGCAAACCCAGCCCAGAAGGCATCCCTTCTCGCGGCCAGTATTTCGACGGCCATGAACTGCACTGCGTTTGGTCTGATGTCCGCGATCCCACTTTTATTACTTCACGCGCGCCTGACAACAACAACAGGTCATATTGTGAACAGCCTGGAAATGGCAGCGGTAAAGGCGGTCAATACGATTTCGACTTTCAGTAAGCGCCAGTTTGAGAGATCTCCCATGTTAACTGGCGCCAATACGGTCGCGAGCTGATCATGATCAGACGATACCGTGACAGGCCAAAGGCGGAATCATTCGATACGGACATCATGCGCGTGTTGAACCTGATACCGATGATGGACATTCTTACCGTTCTGGTGATTTTTCTGCTCATCACTGCCGTGTTTACGCATATTACCATCTTGGAAATGAGCATCCCGACCCAGGCCGGCGGATCTGCTGTAAACGTGCCAAATTTCAGCATCGAGGTGATTGTGCGTAAAGCAGGGCTGGAAATTGCCAACGGATCGACCGTGGAAGCCGCAATTCCGCAAAAAGACGGCAAATACGATCTTGAGTTGCTGTCCAAAATGCTGACTCGCCTGAAAGCCCAGTACCCGGAGAAGGAAGACGCGACGGTATTGGTGGAACCGGATATTCAGTACGATTACCTGATCCAGATCATGGACGCGATACGTGGGGCTGACGTGCGTGAGGAAGGGAGCGGAGAGATGAAGAAAATCGTTCTCTTTCCAAAGGTAGCAATGGGAGACGCGCCATGAATGCAACCAGACGAATGAAACGGATGGAGCGTAACAACAGAAAAAGCGAAGGTCTGGGTCTGAACCTGGTACCGATGATGGACGTGCTGACTGTTCTGGTGCTTTTCCTGCTTTTTCATTCATTCCAGGGTGAATTGCCAGAGCAGAGGATTGATCTTCCCGATTCAGTCGTCGAGACCAGGCCAAGGGAAACGCTGGCCATCGTGGTCAACCCCGAAGCAGTACTGGTACAGGGGACAGCCGTGGTCAGCACTTCCGAACTTTATGCGGACAGGATCGAGATGGTTGCTCAAGTAACAGAGCGGCTGAAGGAGCTTGAACGGGATATCGGCATAACGGCTCCCGAAGGCAAGGAAATCACTCTTCTGGCCGATAAGACGATTCCGTTCAAAGTGCTCAAAAAAATAATGTCAACCTGCACGGCTTCTGGATACGGAAGGATTTCCCTTGCCGTCGTTCAGAAAGCCGCAAAAATTTAGTGGTGCTGCCGTGAATACACCAACGTTCGCAGAGGAATTAGAGCAGCTGAACATACAGGTCGAGCAAGCCCGGCAAAAACATGACGTGCTGGAAAGCGAGCTGCGAGCTGTAGAGGCAGAGCTGCAATCTTTTTCCCCCGATAGACAGCGGTTCGATGCCTTGCGAGACGCATGCAATGCGCTCGACAAGCTGAACCAACTGAAAGCGGATGAACTCTTTTGGGGAGGAATTTCGGAGGCCCAAAATATCGCCGGGTATATGGAGCAGGCGAGGGGCCGGCTTGCCGGCTTTGAGGGGGAGATCGGCGGGATCCTGGGAAAACAAGCATCTCTCCAGCAGCAGATCAATCAATGCCTGGATGAACTCGATTTCCTGGAGGATGAAGTTCGTAATGCATATGGCCGTGAAGAACGGCGCCAGGAAGAGTACGTCATAGAGCGGGAGATTTCGTCCGTACCTTGTCGCGAAATGATCATGCCCTGGACCCGGGAGACAGAGAGCGAACAACGCTTCCGTCGATATCTTTTCGTAGCGCTTTTGCTGTGCTTCTTCCTCAGCACTTCGATCGCTCTGATAAGCGTCCCGGTGCTGAAACCTCCGCCCCTGGTTGTCGTTCCGGAACGCTTGGTCTCTTTACTGAGAAAGGAACCGCCCAAGCCCGCAAAGATGCGGAAGCGGGAGCCGAAACAGGCCCGGGAGGCGCCCGACCAGGCGAAGAAAGAACCCAAACCCCAGCCGGATCATCGTGAACCGGAAAAACCGCCGGAGCTGGCCGGCGGTGGCGGCGGGGCGCCGGCAGCGCGGGAAAAAGCCGAAACGGCAGGTGTTCTGAAGTTTAAAGAGGCCTTCAAGGACCTGGTGAACGAAACTACCGTTGCGAAGCTCGGCACCGAGGCCCGTCTGAGCATTGAGAGCCCGCGGGTGAAAGGACAGGCGCAGCGCTCCCTGGTGGCAATGCAGGGCGTGGGCGGCTACAGCGGCGGTATCGGCAATGCCGGGGTCAGCCGCAACGTCGGATACGGCAATGGCGGCCGGCTCGGTGGCGGTATCGGCAGCGGCGGCGGCAGCGGCGGCGGCAGCGGTATGGGTGTCGGGATTGGCCGGGCGACAAGTCCTATTGCCAATTTGGAGGAATCGCCGAGGCCCCTGAGCGATGGGGTTGCCGCGGGACGAACCGACGAAGAAATCCAGATCGTATTTGACCGGTATAAGGCGTCGCTTTACCGGATATACAACACGGAATTGCGCAAGGACCCTACGCTGCGCGGGAACATGTTGATACGAATCAGCATCGAGGGAAGCGGCGCGGTGTCCATGTGCAAGGTGGAATCCACCGACCTGGCGTCGGCCGAACTGGTAGCCAGGATTGTGGAACGCATCAAGAGGTTCAACTTTGGCCCGAAAGAAGGCGTGCAGAAGGTGACCATCCTGTACCCAATCGACTTCTTGCCCTCCGGAGAGAAGAACGAAATGGTCAGGACTGGAGTCAGAGGATGAGAATTGATTGTCAGATTTTCGGAATTCCCGGACGAAGACCAGCACGTTTCCAACCCGGAACCCCGGCTGGGATCAGTGTCGTAAGGTCCGTGATCGGGCCGAGATGTGTTATTGCTTTTCAGGCCGCTTCGAGCTAAGGGTACAGCCACCGGGTTAATGAGACCCGGTGGCTGTATTATTTCCGGGAAAAGTTGCTACATTTTTGTGCCCAAATTGTGCCCACGAGGAGTTTGGGCACAAAAAAGGGTGGCCATTTGAGTGATCCACCCTATTGCGTCCGGCAGGTTTTTTCCTTCGTCAGTAATGCGCGATGGGGTCAGGATTTCCGTCCGTATCGCCCGCGGAAAACCCGTCGCCATGAACGGAGCCTAGCAGAAGCAGACCCGCAACGTGCGGGGCGGCCATCGAGGTGCCCGAGAGGGTTTCCATCCCTCCCCCTTTGTACAGCGACAGGATGCTCACCCCCGGTGCGGCGTAATCGACGGGCGGGTTCCCGTAGTTGGAAAACCATGCAAAATTGTCGCTGCCGTCGATCGCAGAGATCGTGAATATGTATTTACCGTTTGCCCTTGCGGGGGAGTGGTTGTTGGCATCGTCGCTTTCGTTTCCCGCTGCGAGGGTGAAGTAGATTCCCTTGCTGGAGGCGGTTACCACAGCGGAATCGAGCGCTGAGCTCGGCCCCCCTCCCAGGCTCATGTTCGCTACGTCGGAAGGGTCGGCGTTCGATGCCACGTAATCGACGCCGGCGATCACGTCGGAGAGGAACCCGCTGCCGTTGTTCCCCAACACGCGGACCGGAACTACCGGTGTTCCAGGCGCGACGCCGACAACATCGATATTGTTGTTTAATGCGGCAATAATCCCGGCAACATGGGTCCCGTGGCCGTTCCCGTCGGCCATGCTGTTCTTGCCGAAGGATGCGAGGTTTATTCCACGTGCTTCGTCCACGTTCAGGTCCAGATGGTCGAGATCGATGCCGGTATCGATGATCCACGCGGATGCCAGGGAAGCGCCGTCAGGGAGAAACGGCCCGCAGGAATCGCCGCAGACCCGAGTGATCCCCCAGGGAGTTACCTGAGGCGGGTGCGGAGCAGGGTTCTTCGGGGGTTTGCCCGTTCCGCTGGGTTTGCCGATAGCCCAGAAAATTTGGTCCTGCTCGTAGTAAGCGACGCGAGGATTCCGGGCAAGCGCAGCGGCTGCTTCCGGGGGAAGAGTAGCAGAGAATCCCTTCAATGCCGTTTTGTAGACGTGCCGCACCGCACCGCCGTGCTGTGATGCCAGGGCCTGAGCCCAGTCCGAGACGTCGCTGCCGGGAACGGAGTCATGAAAAACGAAGATGAAACTTTTCTTCACGAATTCCAACTGCTCGCGGGAGGTGGAGACCTCCGGCAGATCGCCGCTTGGACCCTGAGCGAAAACTTCCGTGCGTAAGATGGAGACCAAGGCGATTAGTCCGAAAGATAGAAGACCGATAGGAGCCAAAGGGGTACGCGATCTTTGGGAATTCATGGCAGAACGTCCTCCTATTCGAATGGTCAACCGGACAGGTTGACGGGTCGACACAATCCCCCGGCAGCAGAAAAAGTGTCATTTCATTTTATAACAAGCAAGTTTTTTGCCAAAAATATCGTTGTTTTAAAAATTTATAACCATTTGACTACCCTTAATATAATAATCAGCATTAATTATTGATAGAATATTATGTAAATCTTTCCCTATAATGGGAGACGTTTTTGCTATTTCAATGATAATTGATCTTGAATATCTTGAATATATTGAATGTATACCCGGTACCATGTTTTCGGTTGTGGGAATTAGGTATTTGAAGAGGGGGATCGAGATCTCCCCCTTTTTCTCATGTACGGGACTCAATTATGTGCCGGCCGATGGAGAAGGGGCTGAGTATATTCGACAGCAACCTGTCCAACGCATAGAGCGGGTCGCCAATGACTTTCGGGGCCTGTCGGCAGCATATGCCCGGTTTGTGCCCAAATCGCCAGGGCCGCAGTATCCGAAGACCTCCTCATCCCATTCGTCTCAATCGGGTGTACAGCGCAGGCGTCTCGACTACCCAGGGACCACAGGTTGACTAAATACGGAATATCAGTTAAACTGCATTCCGGAATATCGGATTGGAGGTGCTCGATGAAAGAGAATATCGTCGTTTCCGGAAGAGGGCAGATCACCCTGCCGGCGTCCATGCGGAGGCGCCTCGGAATCAAGGCGGGCGGCGTCCTGGTTGTCGAGGACCGAAAAGGGGAGCTGGTGCTTCGGCCGGCTGCCATTGTGGAGTTGGACACCTACACGGAAGAAGAGATCGCCCGATGGGAGCGGGATGACCGGCTTGTTCCGGGTGAGCGGTCCAGGATCTTGAAGAAGCTGGGTCGTAGGCGTTGATCCGCCTTTTCCTCGACTCGAACGTGCTGTTCACGGCCGCCCACAACCCGGAAGGGAAGGCGTCTCTTGTCATCGAACTGGCCGCGGGGAGTCATCGGGAGGTTGTGACCAGCGCGTATTGCCTGGCAGAGGCGCAGCTGAACCTGGAAAGGAAGTATCCCGCAGCCGTTGGCAGGTTGTCCGGGTTTCTCCGGGCAGTCCGCCTTGTTCCTGATGTGGCGGGAGAGCGGTGCGGGCTTTCGCTTCCGGAGAAGGACCGTCCTGTGTTCGCCGCGGCACAACGATGCAAGGCAACGCATTTTCTCACCGGGGATCGACAACATTTCGGCCCGTACATGAACAAACCGAAGGTGACGATGGGGGTGGTCATTCAGACCGTCGGGGATTTTCTCTCGGACTTCACGAAATAATACTCGCCTGGACGGACCCCGAAAGTCCTTGGATTATATCCATGCCCCCACCTCTGACTTTCGGGGAAACGACCCGAAGGTCATCCCACATCCCGGCCAAGGGTCATTCAGCCGGATTCTTGGAAACGAAAATCCCCTCGTCCAGGTCATCGCAGGCACGAAATTTGGATGTTTATTGATATCGGGCGGGAATCGCCAAGGAGCATACCGTCGACTCTACTACGTTGCGATTATGTCCACCTTTATTGATACCGTGGCCCTTGACATGGTGCGAAGAGTGGCCGTGGATCACGTCCACGCCCCCGGTGTCGACGAGCCGCCGGGCGAATCGGACCTCTTCGCGCGTGATCGGGTAGCCCCAGTTCGGCCCCCAATGGATGGAGGCAACGACCACGTCGCCCGGCCGGCGCAGACGGCGCCTCCTCTCGCCCACGGCCTCGGCCGTCTCGACCGACAAGTCCTCGAGAAGGTACACGCCCGGACCGTCGGCGGTGGCCCCCCACTCCCGGCGGATGCCGGAAGTCTCCGAACCGAGGCTTAAGATCACCACGCGCTCCTTGCCCGCCACGTCCACCACGGCCGGTGAGGCGGCCTCGGACAAGTTGCGTCCCGCCCCGGCCCCCTTGATCCCGGCAGCCTTAAGGGTGTCGAGCGTTTCCCGCAACCCGCCCAACCCCCGGTCGAGGACGTGGTTGTTGGCCAGGGAGCAGCAGTGGACGCCGGCGGCAGTCAGGCAGGGGACGTTGCGCGGGTGCATGCGGTAGTGGATCTCCTTGTCCGGCCACCGGTCCTCGCTGGCGGTGACGGAGGTCTCCAGGTTGATCAGCCGGACGTCCGGCTGGAAGCGCGACAGTTCCGCGAGGGCGTCTCCCCAGATATAGGCGAAGTCGACGGGGCGGGGAATGGGGCCGTTCGCCTCCTCGGCAATCTTCACGTAGACCCGCGCATCCTTGACGTAGCCCTCGTCCAGGGTGGGCTCGCAGGGGTGCGGCAGCGCCTGGTCGATGCCGCGGCCCGTCATCACGTCGCCGCACAGGAAGAGCCTGATCAGGTCGTCATCCGCCACGGCCTTCCCCGTTCCCGATGATGCCGTTCCCGACGCTTTTGATAAAGCCGCTCGGCACGTGCCCCGCCCCCTCGATGCACCGGTGTTCGGACCGCTCCCCATTATCCCATCCCGACTTCAGCAGCACGAGGCGGTGTTTCGGTTTCCCGATACAGCATTTCCTTCGCGAAGATCCAAGCCATCGAGAGGGATCGCGACATAGGGGGTCACAGTGCAGATCTGGTGGCGACCGTCACCACACCGGCAGGGACCCGGTATTTCGTCGCCGAGGTCAAATCGGTGGGACAGCCCCGGGCTGCGCGCGAAGCGGTCAATCAGTTATGGCGATTCCGGGAGAATCGACCCGACGTCGTTCCGGTCTTCATCGCGCCGTATATATCGCCCGCATCCGCCCAGATCTGCAAGAAGGACGGCACGAACTACGTGGACCTGTCCGGGAATTGCCGGCTGGTCTTCGACCATTCGTTCGTCGAGATGGGTTGATGCTCGTCGAGCCGCGGTCGCCGGCACCAGAGGATGCCGGGGATCCAGGCGCGCAAGGCGAGGGGGTGCGACCAGGCTTTCACGGCTCCGAAGGAGATTCGGATCGAGGGAAAACTGCCGGGAGTCGGAAAGGATTCCGTAGACGTGCGCGTCGCGTCCATCGTCCCCTTCCTCAGCGTCAGCAAGCGTTTGGTTGATCAGGGGGAAACTTCGCAAAGGGAGGCATTTTGTGAGAATATGTCCGATAAATTGTGCAATTCGTAAGCGGTTGAGGAGGGTTCGATGTCCAGGCAATTGAACGCCGTGATCACCAAGGAAGAAAACTGGTACGTAGCCCGGTGCGTCGAACTGGGCGTGGTCAGCCAGGGCAAGTCCATCGAGGAAGCCAAGGCGAACCTGAAGGAAGCCGTGGAGCTTTCTCTGGAGAGCTTCGGCGCGGAAGATCTGCCGGAAAACACCGGCGAGGTCATTCTCTATCCGCTCGAGGTCGCTTCTGGCAGGTAAACTCCCCGCTCTTTCCGGAGCGGAACTCGTATTACTCCTCAAGAAGGTTGGTTTTCAGGTAGTCCGGCAGAGCAGGGGAGATCCCGAACCGGCGCGTTCACTCCGTGAGGTGCGATTTTGCGGCCACATCCCGGAGAATCCTGGTACTTGGCCCGGAATCGAGAGACGGGAGGGAGAAGATGACAACGAGCCTCGATGCGCTATTGGATCGTAGCGCCCTGCGGCGTCTGGCGGGCCCGGGATCGTTCGAGCGGGGCGAAGCCTACTTCGCCGACGGGCATGTGGGAGCCTTGACGGAGCACCGGGGAACGATCGCGGGGAAGGTTCGGGGGACCCGGCCGTATCGGGTCAAGCTGTGGGTCGATCGCGGGGAGGTGGGTTTCTCGTGCACCTGCCCGGTGGGGGCCGACGGCGCCTTCTGCAAGCACTGCGTCGCCGTGGGCCTGAGCCGGATCGAAGGCAGGCATCCGGGGGCGCCCGATAAGGGTCGGGCGAAGCCGACCGTGACGATGGAGGACGTCCGATCCTACCTTTCGACGCTGGACAGGAACGTGCTTGCCGACATGCTGATGGCCCAGGCGATGGAGGACGACCGCCTGCGGCAGCGCCTGCTCATGAAGGCGGCGAAGAAGGGACCGAAGGGGCTCGACGTTTCCGCCTACCGGCAGGTCATCGATGAGGCGGTCGATGTCGACGGTTTCGTGGATTACCGCGGCGCGTACGATTATGCCCGGGGCATCGAGGAGGCGGTCGATGCCGTCGAAGGGCTGTTGAAGGAGGGCCATGCCGCCGAAGTCATCGAGCTTGCCGAGCATGCCCTCCGCGCCGTCGAAGAGGCGATCGGATCGGTCGACGACTCGGACGGCCACATGGGCGGAATCCTCGAACGACTCCAGGAAATCCACCACAAGGCGTGCAGGAAGGCCAAGCCGGACCCGGAGGCACTGGCCCGGCGCCTCTTCGAATGGGAGCTGCGTACGGGTTGGGATACGTTCTACGGGACTGCGCAAACCTATGCGGATATTTTCGGGGAGAGAGGGCTGGCCGTCTACCGGGAGCTCGCCGAGGCGGTATGGGCCAAGGTGCCGTCCCTCTCCCCCGGCCGGGACGACCCCGACAGGTATGGGAAACGTTTCCGGATCACGCACATCATGGAGACGCTGGCCCGGCAGGCCGGGGACGTGGAAGCGGTCGTCGCGATAAAGAAACGGGATCTTTCCTCGGCCTACGCGTACCTGCAGATCGCCGAAGCATACGAGGAAGCCGGGAAGCGCGACCTGGCGATGGAGTGGGCGGAGCGCGGCGTCAAGGCCTTCCCCGTGCGGACCGACGGGCGGCTCCGCGAGTTCCTGGCCGGCGAGTACCACCGGCGGAAGCGCCACGACGAGGCGATGGCCCTGATCTGGGCCGGGTTCGCCGAGTCGCCCGGCCTCGAGGGGTATCGGAGTCTCAAGTCCCATGCCGACCGGATCGGTCTGTGGGCCACTTGGCGCGAGAAGGCGCAGGAACGTCTCCGGGATGCCGTCGCCGAAGGGAAAAGAGCGCGGAAAGAGGACGGGTGGGACCGGTACCGTACGGCCGACCATTCGGAGCTGGTCCGGATCTTTCTCTGGGAGAAGGATGTGGAGGCGGCGTGGCGGGAGGCCCATGCGGGCGGATGTTCGAACGGCCTATGGATGGACCTTGCGGCCAAGCGGGAGAAGGACCATCCCGAGGACGTCCTCCCGATCTATCGGCGGCAGGTGGAGCGCACGCTGGACCGGAAGAACAACCAGGCGTACCAGGAAGCCGTCGCTCTCCTCCGGAAGGTCCGCGGATTGATGGTCCGAACCGGAGACGAGCCCGGGTTTTCCCGGTATCTGGCTTCCCTGCGCGCGGCGCACAAGCCGAAGCGGAACTTCATGAAGCTGCTCGATGGAGCCAGGTGGTAGAACCCGGCCACCTCGCAAAGGAGCTCTCCGCTCCGGCCGCTGACCTGCCGGGCGCTCAGGCTCGTCTTGCCGAGCCGTTCCGACCAGTAGGGGGCCAGGGAACACTGGACCGACCCGGGCGGACGGCATCATGGAATTCCCGGGCGGAAACGGACGCCCAGGAGCGGAATGGTATAATGGAAACAATACAGCAGGCCGGGAACGTCCTTCTCCCTCCTGCGTCTTGGCGCAGGGGGGAGACAACCGATTGTCGGGCAAAAAGACGAAGATCCGTTTCGAGCATCGTATCCCTCTGGCGCAGTCGACGAGGACAAGGACATAAGGGCTGATGGCGGAACCGAAAAAAACTCCGGGAATAGAGACCGTCGAGCAGGTTCTGCCGCTCGTTTTGGAGATCATTCCTGGACAGGCCGCCGACGGATTGATCGACATATACGAACCAGGCAGCCATGAGGGGCAAACGCTGCGGAAGCTGTGCGAGAGGACGCTGAACAAAAGGGATTGGAGCATCGAGGAGCTTCAGATTTTGGAAGACATCCGCAGACAGCTCGAGGGCGGAAGGCTCATCTGCCGAGGGAAGCCGATCGAGGGGACCGCGCTCGACCATGCGGCCCGCGAAGCAACGGAGGCGGGAGAGAAATATCTGTATGTGCCCGTTCGGGCCATCAAACCCCAGGAAGGTGGGAATCGTCGGGGTTGCGAAGGGCGCGCGGTTCGATTTCGACAACCCCTGCTGCGACCATGAAGATGCGCAAGAGCGAGGAAGCGAGAGTCAACTCCTGTGGGATGACCCACCGGCCGCCGTCCCCTTCCTGACCTGCGGTGCTACATGCGAAACCTGCTGACCTCCGACCTCGAGCTTCTGGTGAGATCCGGGGTCCTGTACGTACCCCTGTTGTTCGACCCGGATATCGAGCGCGAGGTCCGCGGACGGCCGGCGACGGGCAGCCTCGCGGAGGAGAACGGGAGGCTTTTCGTCCAGGCTCTGACCCTGCAGTCCCTGTTGGACAACTATGGAACGATCGATCCGGAAGCATACGCGGAGCTTAGAAACCGTTGCCTGAAAGATTGCCCGCCGGCGGCGGGGATGGGGAAAACGGCGGTAGAAGGGAAGCTGCGGGAGATTCTTTTCGGCATGACGCCTCATTTTGTCCGCAAGAGCAAGGGGCCTACCCGGAGAACGCTCGGGGAGGGGGGGATCCTGGACCTGATCGGCGAGAAGATCCGGATTCCCCCCCGGTATCACGAGGAGGCGGAACGGCTTGCGGATGCGGAATCCGTTTCCCGGAGGCTCCGTTGCCTCGAGGATCGGGGAACGACGGCCTGCCCCCCAAGGGAGGGACCGGTTTCGCCGGGAGAGCTTTTCGAGTGGATCCGAAAGGCGTTGGCGTCAAGGATCGTTGAGGAGGAAAAGGATCGCTTGAGGCGGATGCTTCAGGGCCGCGATCGCTTGACCGGGTCCTCCGGGAGGCGGGGCGCCCTGCTGCTCTATATCGCCGAGGAGGGATCGCTGGATATCGGCGGGTTCGGGTTTTCGAGAATGGGCGGGGCCGACGAATACCTCGTATACAAGCATACGGGGGAATTCGCGCTCCAGGACTTCTACGGTCGTCTCTATTTGTTCCCCGATTGCCGGGTGGCCGTCACCACCGTGCCGCCGCTCAAGCCCTTCGTGATCGAGACGTATAAGCATCCTTTCCTGGAAGGGTACGAACCGGGGCAGATCATCTGCATGCACGGTTTCGATCCCCCTCGAGTCTTTAGCGCAGCGTCCGCGATCCACGCGCTGGAGGAGGGGATCAGCGCACTGCTCTACGGGTACAGCAGCAGGCGGCGCAACGGGTACCACGTTCTCGACCGGACGGCAAGGCCCGTCCGGGTGGAGGAATCGGAGGACGACGGTGTCCCGTGGCATCAGGACTATCCGGTGATCCGGAGCCGGCCCGTGCGGGACATCGATTTCCGGGAGTACCGCATCCCGAACGACCATCGCAAAATCGCGGGGGGGGAAGTCGAGGTGACCAATCAGCTCACGCTGTGAGCTTCGCAGGACAGCGAGGGTGTCATGAAGACAATCAGCAAGGATTTGAAGAGGGAGATCCGGGAGGAAAGGCGCAGGAGTCGTAACGAGCCCATGTGGTTCTACGACGAGCCCGAGGAGCTCTGGAGGGCATTCCGGAAAGAGGCCAGCCACCTCGAGAGGGAGCACCTGGAGATCCGGACCGCCTTGCGCGATGCGGAGGCGGCGCTTCGCGCATGTCCCGAGGACAGACAGATGATCGCCCGGGTGAAGTATCTCACGAGGAGGCTTTCGCATCTGGAAACCGTGGCCCCCTGGCTCTCCTCCGAGGTCCCGGTGGAGATCCTTCTGTGGGGGGTTCCCCATGGATGATGCGGGAGTTCGCAAGGCATAGCGGGCCACCCGGGACGCACCCGGCCGAAGCGGAGGTTCCCCGAAGCATGCAAAACGTCGACCTGCCGAAGAGCATTCGAGCGGAACGGGCGCGGAAGAAAAGGAAGCAGCCTCTGGGAAACACCCTTTTCGAGAGGATCGACGGCTTGGTTCGCGCGCATGCCCTGGGGGAGGCCTTTCTTGCGAGGCTCGGCGGTTTTCGTGAGGAGCCGCTTCCGGAAAACGTTCGGATCGAGAGGACGAAGGAGAAGGAGCCTTATGCCCCGCCCTGGTTTCCCCTGTCACGCCAGGAAGACTTTGGCGTCACGATGGCGATTCTGGAAAGGGGGGACAATCCATACCTCCGGTACGCCGCCTCGCCCGATGAGATCCTGCTGAGCGGGCCTCTTTTCGACCGCAATCCGCGCCTGGATCCCGACACATTGGCCCGGCACCATTTCGAAACGTTGCTCCTCGCGGAGATAGCGAGGAGGGAGATCGCCGACCTGACGGAGCGGATGAGAACCGCTCTCGAGAAGGAAGGACCCGCCCATGAGGATCGGTCTCCCCGGGAATCGCTTGCGGAGCGCATCGGCAGGCTGCGGGAATTCATCGCGGGCGTGGAGGGCGAGGGATCCGCCGGAGGATAGCTGAATATGGTGGAGAGAATATCCCCGCAAAGCCGGCAGCAGATCGAGGAGAAGCTCGGAGAGTTCCGGGGAGGCCAGATCGGCGAGGCAGTGGCGCAGATCCTCGAGTTCGACAAGACGCCAACGGACCTTAAGGCCTTCATGGACAGGTTCGTGATCGGCCAGGAGAAGGGGAAGAAGATCATCTCCGTGGCGATCACGTACCATTACCGGAGGCTGGCCAACGCGCTCAAGCACGCCATGGTGGAGGACGGCGACGACCTCGACGCCGCCCTCCGGAACGCGACGACGCCGAAGGCGAACGTCCTCATCGTCGGGCCGAGCGGCTGCGGGAAGACGTACACCGGAGAGATCGCGTCGAGATCGGTCGGTGTGCCGTTCGCCGTGGAGGACCTGACGAAGTTCAGCGAGGTGGGGTACGTCGGGCAGAATGTCAGCGACATCCTGCTGGACCTGCTGATCGCCGCAGGGGGAAACCCCCATGTGGCGCAGATGGGGATCGTCTACCTGGACGAGATCGACAAGATCGCGGCGGAGGCCGTCCTGTACAAGGACGTTTCGGGAAGGGGGGTCCAGAAGGGACTGTTGAAGCTGGTGGAAGGCGCGGAAAACACCGTCGATCTGGGCAAGAGAAGGATCTCCCTGTCCACCCGGCACGTCCTGTTCATCGCAGGAGGCGTGTACGAGAGTCTCGAGGCCATCGTCAGGGAGCGGATGGCCGGGGATGGTCTCCAAGGCGATTGGCGAACCCACATGCTGACCGACGACTTCGTCTCCTACGGAATGGAGAGGCAGCTCATGGGACGGTTCCCGATCCGCGCGGCCTACGATGCGCTGACCGTGGAGGACCTGCGGTCCATCATGCTCCGGAGCGAGGAGAGCCCGTCCCGGGCGTATGTCAACGACTTCCGGGCGTGGGGCATCGACTTGACGTTCACCGACGAAGCATTGACCGAAGTGGCACGGCGCGCGCAACGGGAAGGAACGGGGGCGCGCGGCCTGATCAGCATTCTTCATCAGGTCCTCCTGGAAGACATGTATCGGCTTCCGGGGACCCATACCGGCGAGCTGGTGGTCGACGGGAGATATGTGAGGGAGAGGATCCGGTGAGGTTCCCGGATCTGTCGGGGCTGAAACGGCCGCAGGGGTACGAGATGGAGTTGGCGACGCTGCCAAGGGAGATTCTCATGGCGGAGTACGCCATGGCGAAGGCCTTTGCGATAAACGATCTGGTTCGGTCGATCCACAAGGGAAGCTACGAATGGTACGGATACACCATCGGCAACCTGGAAAAGCCTGAGCTCATCGTGGATATCGGGCTTCCTGCAAACGACCGGAACATTCCCGATTACACAAGCGTCACCCCGGAGAGGATCGCCGAGTTCCGGGAATCGCTGCCCCGGGAGAGCATCATCAACGGATGGATCCACTCGCACGGCGGTTTGGATTTTCAAGGCTTTTCCCGCACGGACGAGAAGAACCAGATCACGGTCCTGGATTTCGTGACGGCCCTCATGAGGAAGCGTGTTGCGAAAAGGGAAGTGGCGATCCAGGACCTGGTGCTGCTGGTGAAAGGCAGATACGGGGAGCGGGAATTGGAGGGTGGCAGCGTTTCTCTCATCACGGACGTCCCCGTCGGCGAGGCCAGGATATTGGAAGCCGTCTTCGGCGGCTTCTGCTACAGCATCGTGATCGGGGACGGCGGCTGGCACAGGCAGGAGATCCACTACAGGAAACGCGGGATCCTTTCGGGGCACACGACGACGGAAAAGAAGGATGCACAGGCGGTACTCGTGGACACAGGCCGCTTTCTGGCGCCGCAGGATGTCGACGTCCTCCGGGAGGAGGTCAGGGAGAAGATTCTGCCGACAGCCCGTTCCCCTCGGGAGCGCCATGAAAAAGAGTGCACGTGACCGGGCGGGAAGGCCGGAAAACCGGCCGCAGCCGGGGCGGATCGAAGTTCCCGAAGAAAGGCTGGATAGGCAACTCCGCATTCCCGGCTGGAACCAGCGCGCGTTGGAGGTGGCGAGAATCGGCGTCGTCGGCGATGCCGATCTCCTGGCATCCCTGTTTATCCTCTCCTCGTCGGCCTTGGGACTCAAGGATCTCGTCGTCCTCGCGCCGGGAATGGACCGCAACCTTCGGGGGATCGCGGAAAGGCTGAACCCGGATCTTCGCATCTGTTTCGTGGAAGGGCTCTATTCACACCCGGTACTCGAGGACCTCTTCACCGGATGCCGCGCGATCGTGGATCTCAGCAGATACGGTCTGGCCAACAAGTTGCTGTTGGGAAAAGGATTGCGCGACGGGACCCCCGTGGTTCGCGGCTTCTGCTATGACGGGGAGGAGGAACAGGGAGTGAAGATATTCACGTATGTGCGGGGGAGGGAGTGGGAAGAGCTTCGGGAACTCGTTTCGGAAGCGAGTTTTCCGCAGGATCATTTCGACGACGGGGTTTTGGACATCATTGCGGCCGGGTTAGCGCTGGAGGAAACCAAGAACGTCCTGATGGATCGGAAAACGTCGGAAGATGTGGTCACGTACGCGAGAGCGCGGTTGGCGCCGATAGGACGCGGCACCAGGGTCTGCGTCGCCGGAGCAGGAGCCCTGGGCAACTTCGTCGGTCTCGGGCTTGCCTGTTCGGGGTTCCGGGATGTCGTGTTTTTCGATCCTGAGGCGGCGGAAGTGACGAATCTCAACAGGCAGGTGTTCCTTGCCGGCGCCGTCGGTTCGAACAAGGCCGAAGCGCTGGCCGACAGCCTGAACGGGATGTTCGGAACGGCGTACCAAGGGTACGGGAGGTCGTTGGGAAGAGACACGGACATCTCCGGATACGGCGTCGTCTTCGATTGCGTGGACAATTTCGAGACGAAGATCGTGTTGAGCGAGAAATGCCGCGAGAAGGGCAAGATCCTGGTCAGCGGGGGGACCGGCGCGGAGACGGGGCAGGCGATCGTATACGATCCGGGGCGGAAAAAGGAAACGCCGGCGGAAGTCCTCGGCTTGGTAGGGATCGTCGGGGAGCGGGAAGAAGGCGGCCGTCTCGGGGAGGGGGCCTCGTGCGATTACGTGCCGGATCCGTCGGTGATTATGACGAACATGATCATCGCCGGCGTCATGGTGGATTCCTTGAGGATCGTGCTGGACGGCAAGGAAGCGGAAAACGTCTTTTATGATGCGACGAGCGACAAGATGCTGTAGGTGCCTTCCCCTTCCTTGTCCCCTCTCCCCGCAGGGGCACTTCCGGAAGGTGTCGTACCCCAGGACGAGGACCGCTCCCCCCGCGAGAACCGCCGGATTCAGCGTCATCGTGACGGGAGACAGGAAATCGCTCGCTCCGGAAAATCCGTCGTGGCCCTGGAAGTCAAGAGCAGCCGCAGGAAGGAGTCCTTGCCGGGGCTGGCGGCGTTCGGCAAGCTGTATCCCGCGGCGCGAAAGCTCACGGTGGGTGACCAGGGTATTCCGCTGGAGGAGTTTCTTCTGACTCCGGCGCCCCGGCTGATCGGATAGACGATGAACCTCTGCAACGAGATGGACCTCCGCTGCGTATGTCACGGAGGTCTTCCGGTACCCCTGCCTGTCGCGGTCGGATATACTTGGATTTTGGTATTACCTCGGAAACGTCCCGCGATCAGCGAGACCTTCCGGAACGTCAGGGAGGATCATTCCGAAGAGATGGCGGCCGAAGGCGGAAACGGAGCCCTTCCGGGGAAGCCGGATCGACCGGCGGTGTCGGGCGCCGATTCCGGTTGGGAAGGGATTTCCGAGCTTCTTTCGGGGTTTCGCCCCGACCAGGTCCCGTTCCTTGCGGAAGCCCGCGAACTTGAGGCGGCCTATCCGCTTCTCCACGCGCTGGCACACGGGTCGCTTGCCGACTTCATCCTTCGTGTCGCGGCTCTCGAAGCGCTGATCGCCGACGGAAGGACCCCGTTCACGCCGGCGGAGATCGCGGAGCCGCTCTACTGGCTGAAGGACCCGGTGCGCGACAGCGTCCTCGCAGCGCTTCGGCGAAGCGGCTGGCTCTCCTTCCGACCCGATTCCGGCTACCGGATCACCGACGCGGGACGGTTCGTGGCCACGGTCCTGTCCTTCCTGCGCGCCCGGGTGCGGGAGGGGAGCATCCTTCCGGCCGTCGAGGGGATCGACTACATGCTCAACCTCGGGGTCGATCCCACGATGCAGCTCAAACTCCTCCGATCCCAGCTCGAGGACCTGCGCACGGAGATGGAGAACGCGAGGAGCTCCCATTCCGAGGTCATCCTGCGCGGCGCCGCCGCGCGCCTTCGCGAGACCCTCGAGTGGTCGGAGCGGATCCGGGCGATCCTGGCCCGGGTCACGCTCGACATGGGAGACTCGCGCCGGTCCGCCCATGACGTGCACGATCTCCTGAGCCGGCTCCACGGCGTCGCCGGCGATCTCCACGCGGCGATCACCGAGGTGGGCCGCCAGCACCTGCCCCTTGTCGCCGGGATGACGACCGCCGACATCATCGGGACGCTGATGCGCCTCCCTGTCGAAGAGCTCTCGGCGGTGGGGCGGGAGGCGCTGCGTCCCGCAGTGACGCCGCCGACCTTCGTCGTCCCCGAGCTGCTGGTCGCCGAAACCGAATCGTATCTTGCCCGGAGGAGGGAGCCGCCGCCGGAGGTGGACTGGACTGTCCCGCCGGAGCCGGAGCGGGCGGGCTCCGAGGCGGCCATGCCTCCCGACGTCGCGGCATGGCTGGACGACCTGGACCGGCTGG